>OJUH01000031.1_pt1 | contig 126345 bp, 107 predicted proteins | sample 1599921 | NCBI WGS metagenome assembly OJUH01 (sample SAMN04436632, study PRJEB24849) | human gut metagenome | biome: human gut; feature: NICU; material: stool | host: Homo sapiens | place: USA: Saint Louis, MO | collected 2010-01-15 | reverse complement strand
GCTCAACCGCCACGACATCGGACGCGGGCGCGGCGGCATGAACGCCGTCCTCGGCGAATGCACCGTCCCGATCATGGTTGTCGGCGTCGACTCCGACATCCTTTACCCGTTTCACCAGCAGGAACACCTGTCGCGCAACCTTGGTAACTTCATTGGGCTGTCAAAAATCACGACGCCGACCGGGCACGACGGCTTCCTCACCGAGACGCTGCAGACCCGGCGGATCGTTGAAAAGTTCCTAAACAAGATTGCCGACGACGGGGGCCGCGGTGAGATTCGCGATGACGAGGACCATGGGAAACCGTGATGTGAATCGCGACGGTCTGCGGGGAACGGTGATCGAGACAAGTTGGCGAGGAATGTCTAGAGGTTTCTGCGCCTGAGCTCGAAAACTGCGGGGGGATATGCGCCCCAAATAAAAGTGGGGGGTATATGGGCGAAAAATCGCCAAAAATTTGGCCATCCCCCCACAGTTTTCACAACCGACCCCTATATGCCCCCGCAGTTTTCCAACGCGCGTGCACAAGCCCCACAAACTCCGCGCAGAAGCCACACACGCAGATCAGAAGCCCCCCGCGCACGGGCCATATGGGAGCTTCACGGCAGCCACGCGCGACCCCGAACCCCAAACACCATCGCAAAGCAGAGTTAAAGCCCCTCAGGCACAACAAAAGGCGCGCCTACCAGGCTGGTAAACACGCCGTTTGCCTAACTATGAAGGAGAACTAATCCTCCGAGCGCCGTGAACTCATGACATCACGGGCTCATAGCTCGCGGACTAATAGCCCACTTGGACTACTTCTTGCCATCCTTGGTCTCGTCCTGGAACTCGACGCGTTCCTTCTTGAGGTCCTCGGAAACCTTCTGCTTATCGGTGACGGTCTCCTTGTTCAGGTTGACCTTCTCCACCGGTACGGTCTCTTTGTCAACGTTGACCTGTTCCTCGTGAAGCACAACGTCGGCGTTCTCTTCGCCAATGCGGGTGTTGCCCAGCTTCTTGGCTTCCTCAGGCGAGAGCTTCTCGCGCTCGACCTTAACCTCTTCGCGGCTTACCGGAACCTCGACGGTTTCGGTGTCCTCGACGACGTACTTGCGCAGGCGAGCGCGACCGGAGGCCACCTTCTCCTTGTTAACGTTGAGCTGCTCTTCGGAACGGATCACGGAGCCGTCGTCGGAGGTAACAGGCTTCTTGCCAGTGTCAGCGGAGGTCTTCTTGGTCTCAGCGGAGGTCTTCGCAGTTTCCTCACGACGACCCGTCGTACCAGCAGCGGTTCCAGCGGCAGCGCCGGTGCCAGCAGCGGTACCAGCCTGAGCAGCGTTTCCGCGGTCAGAGGTCTGAGTCTGAGCGGAGTCCTGCGTCGTCAAGCCGTAGTGCTTGTACAGGCGCTCTTCTTCCTCGGGCTCCAGACCTTCGTCGGTGTCCGAGATGTTCGGAGCGTCCGAGATCTCATCCTTGGTGTGAGCAACATGGAGTTCCTCGTTGTTCAGCTTGGCGCCAGCCAGCGGGACGAGGGAGCTATTACGACCAAACAGTCCGGTGTTCACGGCTACGAACGTCGGCTCACCGCTATTGCTGTCGACGAAAAGCTGGCCAACTTTGCCAACCTTGTCGCCATTCTTGTCGAAAGCGGTGGACTCGAGCACGGCCTAAATGAACTTCTGATCAGCCACGTAAATCTCCTTTACTGATAGTTACGCAATATATCTAAAAAAACTGTTAAAACAACGCAGTGGGCGTGCTACAAAAACCGAAACCGCAATGGGAGCGCCCTCAGAGAGTAGCACGTCAATCTACGTTAGGTTGCCTGAACGCTTTCGCATCCCGAACACAATTCACACTAGTTGGCTTATCTCAGCTCCGCTACTATATCGCGACAAAAAGGGACATTTTTGCTACCACTCTGCAGCCCCCAACCTAATGCTACAAAGCTTCAAGCTGCGATTATAAGGACTACGTAACGATCAAGTAACAATTAACTGATTTTCCTGTACCCCCGAAAGAATGCTTGCCGACGGGGGATGCACCTCGTCACCTATTTGACCCTGATATCCCTTGCCGACGCTGCGCTAATGCTTGCTATACCAACCCCGTTCTCGGTACCCGATGGCGCAGGGGTGGTCACCGCGTGGTCTTTGACGTCGGGAGCGTCAGAAGCGCCCTCTCTTTTTGCCACCAGCTGAATGTTCATCATCCCGCCGTAAGGGCGTGGCAAAACAGCAACATTAACCCCCGGCACGATTCCCTTCGTCGCTAAATAACGCAAAAGACCCGAGTCACGGTCAGCAATGCGCACAATCCGCACCACGTCACCTTCCTGCGCAGTATCCAGCGGCAAGCCAGGATCGGTTTCGGCGACGTTCCCCTCCTTGTCCGGGATGGGATCGCCATGCGGATCGCGCGTGGGATTGCCCATGAGAGCCGCGATGCGCTCGACAAACGTGTCCGACACGGCATGCTCAAGGTGCTCGGCCTCATCGTGGACTTCATCCCAGCTATAGCCGACACACTCGCACAGGTACATCTCCAACAAGCGGTGCCGACGGACCATTTGCAAAGCCAACGGTCGCCCGGTTGAGGAGAGCTCGATGGGCTTATACGCCTCATGAACGATGAGCCCCTGCTGCACCAGCCGCTTCAACGCCTCTGACACCGTCGACGCTTTCTGCCCTAGGACTTCGCCGATCCGCGTCGACGTGACCGGGCCCGCGTTCCACTCGCCCAGGTCATAAATCACCTTCAGATAGTCCTGGGTGCGGTCCGGCAAATCAGAAACGTGCATGCCCTCATCGTATTAGGTGACCAGCACATCAAGCTAGGGGCTGTCACACGGAGCTATCAAACTAGGGCCACCGAACCAAGGCCCTTGACACGCTCGGCGGGGTGGACATAAGGTTCCCCCAGTTTGAAAATACATTACATTGAACTTTTATAATGAACGTGATGAATTTTTTATTCAGGGGGTTGGTATATTCGGGCTGTAACTCACACTAATTCCCTGATAAACGGACATATCCACGACGTCCCTAATCCCCAAGAACCGACAACCGAAAAAAGAACAACTAACAACCGAACGTAAGGATTCACATGGCTCCCTCACTCGGCCTCTCCTCCCCGACGGATAATCCGCGCTCACGATCCACCGCATCCAAACACCCACGTCGACACGCAAAAATCCTGCCCGCCATCGCCGCCGCGCTCGTCGTCGGGCTCACTGCCAGCGGCTGTAGCGCACTCTCCGACGATGACAACGGGAAGAAAGACGTTTTAGCAACGTTCACGGTTTTGGCCGACATTGCCCGGAACGTCGCCGGCGATCACGTCAACGTCAATTCGCTGACCAAGCCGGGCACCGAAATTCACGGATACGACCCCACACCGTCGGACCTCAAATCGGCAGCAAAAGCAGATCTCATTATCGCCAACGGTCTCGGGCTAGAGCATTGGCTGGACAAGCTCACCAGCAATTCCGATGCCAAACGTGTCGTCGCCACGGATGGGATTGAGCCCCTCCCGATCACCGATGGTGAAGCCAGCGGCGAAGACAACCCCCATGCCTGGATGAGCCCCACCAACGTTAAAAAGTACGCAAGTACCATCGCGAAGGCCCTAGGGGACATCGATCCCGACCACAAAGACGACTACAACGACAACGCGAAGAAATACTCCGCCAAGCTGGACACCATTGGCAACGACCTCCGCGCCGACCTCGAAACCGTCCCCAAGGACAAACGTGCGCTTGTGACCTGCGAAGGGGCGTTCTCCTACCTGGCCAAAGACGCGGGACTCACCGAGCACTACATCTGGCCCGTCAACGCAGAAACCGAAGCCACACCTCAACGCATGAAGGACACCGAAGAGTTCGTGCGCGAACACCAGGTTCCCGCTGTGTTCTGCGAATCGACCGTTGACTCCGGCCCCCGCGAACAAATCGTCCGCGCCACCGGGGCAAAGGACGGTGGCATCCTCTACGTCGATTCACTATCTGATCAAGATGGCCCCGTCCCTACGTATTTGGATCTCATCCGGTACGACGCCGACACCATCAGCAAAGGACTCACCAGCTAATGCAGGACAGAACACCGCAAGAACCCCTGGTTAGCGTCGATAAGCTCGGGGTTACCTACACGCACAACTCCGGAGAGCCAGTGACCGCACTGCGCGACGTGACTGCGTCGTTCTTCCCCGGAACCATGACCGCGATCATCGGGGCGAATGGTGCGGGCAAATCCACGCTTTTCAACGCCATCACCGGCCAACTGCGCCCCACCACGGGCACCATGAACGTCGACGGACGCATCACCTACATGCCGCAAACAGAGGCCGTGAACTGGGACTTCCCCATGACCGTGCGTGACGTTGTCCTCACCGCATTCCGACACCCCACTCGCGACGACAAAGCCACTGCCGACGAAGCCCTGGCCAGCGTAGGAATGACCGCCTACGCCACCCGCTCGATCCGGCAGCTCTCCGGAGGGCAGAAGAAGCGCGTTTTCATCGCTCGTGCACTCGCCACCCAGGCTCCCATTCTTATCTTGGACGAGCCCTTCGCCGGCGTTGATCAGGACACCGAAGAAGTGCTGTTCCGAGTCCTGACCGCCCGGCGCGATCGTGGCGCCCTCATCCTGCTCTCGACGCACCACCTCGGTACGCTCCGCTCGATGGATCGGATCGTTGTCCTACAAAAAACAATCATTAGCGACGGGGCCCCAGATGACACCCTCTTCGCCGCCTCACCCAGCGTTCTGTTGGGCACCGCGCTCATGGAGGACATGAGGAAGGACGGCGACGCAGAATGAACCCCTTTGCGTTAACCGGCGCGTTCCCTGGCGCACCGATCCACGCATCACTTGCATCAGCGTTTATCGAACCCTTCACCTATAGCTTTATGCAGCGCGCTGTCATCGTCACGTCTGTGACGGCACTGTGCACCGGACTTCTCTCCGCCTGGATAATCCTGCTCGGATGGTCGCTCCTCGGCGACGCGATCTCGCACGCCGTCCTCCCCGGCGTCGTCATCTCCTATATCCTGGGCATCCCGTTCTCCATCGGCGCGCTGATCGCCGCACTGCTCACCGTCGGCCTCATCGGGACCATCCGCGGAAAAACGAACCTCAAGGACGACACCGCCATCGGCATCGTCTTCACCACATTTTTCGCATTCGGCCTGGTACTCATCTCCATGACGCCGTCGACAACCGACCTACACTCCATTCTCTTCGGAAATCTCCTGGGTGTGCGGCAATCCGCCCTCATCCAAGTTGTCGTCATCGCGCTACTCGCGTCGGCACTTGTGCTGATCAAACGGCGGGACATTACTCTCTGGAGTTTCGACGCGATCAACGCCCGGTCGCTCGGCATCAATCCCACACTCATGCGCGGGTTCATGCTCACCATGCTCGCGCTCGTCATTGTGGCGTCGATGCAGGCAGTGGGCGTGATCCTTGTGGTCGCCATGCTGATCACACCCGGCGCGATCAGCCTTCTCATCTTCGCCCGGATGCGCAGCACGCTTATCTGGACGCCGGTCATCAGTTGGGTGACTGCCATGACCGGTCTGCTGATCAGCTACTGGACCGACGTGTCCAGCGGAGGAATGATCGTCGTCGTGCAGGGCTGCACATTCATGGTCGTATTTGCGACGAAACACTGGGTTTCGCGTGTGCGGCACCGGGCTCATCAGGGCACGCCACGGGAGGAGAAGAAGCCGCACGAGGAGGGCGCGCAACAACGAGCCGCACAGACCTAACGTCGGCTATTTCTTCTTCCCTTTCTTAGCGGCCTTCCCCTTCTTCCCCTTCTTACGCTTCTCCGGCTGGTGGGCCCTGAGCTCCGCGCGGTCCTGGACCACAATGACCTGCCCACCATCACCCGGATCGGGCTTCGGAATAACATCCGCCGGGTCGATCAGATATACGCGCTTACCGTCCAGAGTTAACCGTCGCGCCACCTCCAGAATCATGCGCCGCGCGACCCCATCCAACGCATGAACATCGGTCAGGTCCAGGGCCACCGCCGGCTCTTTAATCGTCGTGCTTGAGAACTCGCGGACAATCTTCTCCGCACCCGCGAAGCGCAAACTCCCCTGGATCGAATAGACCTTGATCTTCTGCGGCTTCACTCCCTGCGCCTTTTCGTCGTCAGTCAGGTCCTGGACCAGCACCGTCGTGTTGCGGATCACCGTCTGCACCGACGGAGGAACCTCCATGAGGTGGATCCCCATGTCGCGAGACATCCGCTCAAAAAGACGCACACCGCGCACACTATTGCCATGTTCGTCCAGCCGAGGCGAGAACGTCGCCACCCCAATCTGACCAGGCAACGCGCCGATCAAACCACCCGCGACGCCCGACTTAGCCGGGATGCCAACCTGGGTCACCCAGTCGCCCGCAGCGTCATACATGCCGCACGTCGTCATGACGCTCAGAACCTGGCGGACCACGCGACCCGACACCACTTTCTCGCCGGTGATCGGGTTAATGCCCTTGTTCGCCAAGGTCGCGGCCATGATCGCCAGGTCCCGCGTCGATACCAGAAGAGAGCAGGACCGCGTGTAGCCCTCCACGATCACCCGCGGATCCTGGGGGAATATGTCGTAGCTGCGGAGCATGTGGGCGATCGACAAGTTCCGGTGGGCGTGGTCCAGCTCCGAGCCACACACCCGCTCATCAACCTGCAGCCGACGGCCAGCAAACGCCGACAACCCGTCAATGATCCGCTGGAGGCGCTGACCCTGGGTCCAATCGTCACCGCCCACCAAGGAATGCGTCGTCAGCGCGCCAGCATTAATCATGGGGTTGAGCGGGCGACCTTCCTCGTCCAGGGACACCTCGTTGAAAGCCTCACCGGACGGTTCCACGCTGACACGCTTCAAGACATCGCGAAAACCACGGTCTTCCAGGGCAAGCGCATACACAAATGGCTTCGCGATCGACTGAATGGTGAACTCAGTCTCCGTATCGCCGGAGCCGTACACTTTGCCGTCGATCGTCGCTAAGCTGACACCGAATCTCTCGGGATCAACATTGGCTAGTTCCGGAATGTAGCTCGCGGGAGCACCCCGATCACCTGGGCGAACGTCCTCGAGAACCTCGTCCAAATAATCAGTGACCATGGATTTCATAGAGTTTTGCTCCGATCATTCATCAATCATTCATAGGTGTGAACCATCACCTTGTATGTACTACCCTCAGACTCCCTCGTCGTCAGGTAGCGGAAACCAAGTTTCTCATACAAGGCCTGGGCACGGTCATTGCCCTTCTCTACACACAAACTCACTCCCGGGCGCCCATCATCCCGCGCCTGATCCAGAGCCGCCGTCAATAAACGACGGCCGAGACCCCCACCCGTGTGGCCTGGCGCCAATGCAATCGCCACCTCCGGATACTTCTCCTCCACGAAACCGGTCCCCGGATCCTCCGCGGTAAACGTACGCAACCACGCCGCACCAATCGGCTCACCAGCCTGAACCGCAATCACTCCGCCCTGGTCAGGGGTCCACTTGCCGACGTAGTGACGGTCGGATTCGGAAAAGTCCTGCTCCTGGGCAGCGTCCTCATCGCCCCACGTCTCCGTCAAGTGATTCATGCGGATCAGGAAATCCCTATCCTCCTCCTGAGCTCGCCGGATCGTCACATCCTCGTCACCACGGGAAACCGCTGAACCACGTGAAGCACCTGAAACGTGTGAAACCCCTGCCATTCTTCCTTTAACCTCCTCATCGATGAAGCGACGTGCTCGCGGGCCGACCACCTAAGCACAACGCCCCTACCCTAACGCCCGCTCGCGAGCCCTTCCACTACCCACATTCTGGTGCACCGAAACATACACGCGCACAGTACGATAACAACTATGAAAACTCATTCCCCGGGCGCACTCCCCCGCCCGAGCAGCTCCCCCGCGCCACACCGCGCATCGTTTGCAACACGTACCCGCGGGTTGGCGGCAACACATAGTCGCGCACTCTTCGCCATCGTCGCAGCCGCCGTGCTGGTGGCGTCGGCAATGACTCTGATACCACGCACAGCACTCGCCGGAAGCCAACAGGAACCGGCCTCCATCACCGCACGAGGGCACATCGGGCAAAGTGGAAAATGGTACACCGACGGCAGCGGCCGCGCGGTCCTCACCCAAGGCGTCAACATGGTGTACAAACACCCGCCGTACACCGCCGAAGCCGGTGGCTTCAACGAGGACGACGCCGACTGGCTTGCCAAGGAAGGTTTTGACTCCGTCCGCCTGGGCATCATTTGGAAAGCTGTCGAGCCCGAACCGGGACAGTACGACGACGCATACCTAGACTCCATCGCGAACACCGTCAAGATGCTGGGCAAACGCGGCATCATGACGCTGATCGACGCCCACCAGGACATGTACAACGAGAAGTTCGAAGGCGAATTCGCCCCTGACTGGGCGGTTATCGACGACGGCCTGCCGAGCCTTCTGAAAGTCGGCTTCCCGACTAACCAAGCGGTCAATATCGGCCTGATCCGCGCCTATGACAACTTTTTGACGAACAAGCCCGGCCCCGGGGGCGTTGGCCTGCAAGACCGCTACGCCGCCATGTGGAAGCACGTCGCTGAAAAAATGGGCTCACTACCAGGCATGATGGGGTACGACATTATGAATGAGCCGTGGCCCGGCAGCGCGTACCCCTTATGCTACCTCGCCCTCGGTGATTGTGGGGCGGCCACCCAGCACCTCGACGCGTTGCACCAAAAGGCCGCCGATTCCATCACCTCGGTGGACCCCCAGGCAATCGTTCACTACGAGCCGTACTCCATGTGGAATATGGGGTTCAACACTCGGCCGACCGCGCCGCGAGTCCCGGCATCTGCGGGAACCGCGCTCAGCTGGCACGTGTACTGCCCCACCAATGCCATCGCTGGCACCTACACGGGATGCACCATCCCCGACGGCATCACCTTCAACAATGCCGACAACGTATCCGCGGCTAACAATTCGGCAACGCTGCTCTCCGAATTCGGCGCGACCGACGACGCTGACACTCTGCTCGGCGTCACGAACCTGGCCCGCCAGCACCTCACCGGATGGCAATACTGGTCCTACTGCGGATGTGACGATCCGACCACCCAGAACCAGAAAGAACAAGGCATCGTCGCTGATCCCACCGTTGGTGGACCCGTCACTGCCGACGCTGTCAACAAGGACAAGCTCGCCATTGTTGCGGCGCCGCACCTGCGTGCTGCTGCGGGAACTCCGACGTCGACAAACTGGGATCCGAAGGCAAAAACCTATACCGCCAGCTGGACGACGGACCGCGTGGACGGCAAGGGAACGTTCGATAGCGACATCACCAGCGAGATCGTCGTTCCTACCGTGAACTACCCCAATGGGTTCAGCATCAATGTTGAAGGTGGAACGGCGGAGGTCGCCAAGGACGGCACGACAGTGCATGTCACGGCGCACGACAAGAACGTGCGGATCACGATCGCGCCGAAATAGACGGTGCGAGGTCAACGGGCACGGCGGGTCTAGATGACCTGGCCGGCCTACCCGGCCATCGCGTCCATCGACACGGCTAAGTACAGCACCACCAGGCCCACTCCGAAACAAAACGCAACATCAAAGCGACGAGAGCGGACGGAGAGAACGCCGAGCGTTTCCGAATCGCACGTCGCCCGGGCGATGGCCAGCCACACCATGCTGGCCCCCATCACGAACGACCCCCGACGCCAGTGCTCGAACGCGACAAAGAGCGCGGCAACAGACATTCCGACCACAAATAGGGCCACCGCGATACGCTGGTACATCAACGGGATGCGAGAGACGAAATCCCCGTCGTGTGGGTTCGACAGCATCGACTTCTGTGACGTGGTCCCCCGCAGATGGTCCCCCCACTTCACGTATGCGTCGGGAATGGGTGTCTTCCCTGCGCCGCTCATTTAGCTATCCCCGCCAAACGCTCACCGCGTTCCACCACGTTCGCCATCAGGAATGAACGCGTCATGGGCCCGACGCCCCCGGGGTTCGGGCTCACCCACGCTGCTTTGTCCCACACATCGGGCGCGACGTCGCCCGTCAGCTTGCCGTCGACACGAGAAACACCCACATCCAAGACGGCCGCACCGGGCTTAATCATGTCAGCGGTGAGCATGTGTGGTTTACCGGCTGCGGCAATAACGACGTCGGCCGCGCGAGTCTCGGCCGCCACATCCTTTGTCCCCGTGTGGCACAGGGTCACCGTGCTGTTCTCACTTCGACGGGTCAACATCAACCCGAGCGGTCGGCCGACCGTAATCCCCCTGCCGATGATGACGACTTTCGCGCCATTGAGTTCCACACCGAAACGTCGTAACAAATGAATGCAGCCATTGGGTGTACAGGGCAGCGGGGCCGGCTCATTCAGCACCAGCTTCCCTAAGTTCACCGGATGCAGGCCATCGGCGTCTTTCTCCGGGTCAATCTGCTCCAACACGACGTTCTCATCCAGATGCTTCGGCAACGGGAGCTGCACAATATAGCCGGTGCAGGTGTCGTCGGCATTGAGCTCATCGATAACAGCCGATAGGTCCTCCTGGGAAATATCCGACGGGAGGTCCTTACGAATGGAACGGATGCCGATCTGCTCGCAGTCCTTGTGCTTCATGCGGACGTACGCTTGGCTGCCGGGATCATCACCAACCAGTACTGTGCCTAAACCCGGCTGGTAACCAGCATCTTTTAACGCTGCGACACGACGGGTGAGATCCTCGATGATCTCCGAGCGGTACAAACGTCCATCAAGCGAAGAAGCCATGCCGACAGTATAACGAACCCGCTTATTCTCGCTTCCGGGTTCTTTATGGATTTTTCTGGCTTCTTTATGGGATTTTCCGGGTGAAAATTACGGGTACGACGTAGGCGCTCTAGTTTTCCGCAGCGCTCACGAGTTACCTGCAGTGCTACAGCACTTTTGCTACGCGCAGAGTCCGATAGTGATGAGAATGACGGCCAGCAGAGGGAGTGACCCCTGCTTGACGGCTGCACTGCGATTGTCGGGCGACCACACCCACAACACAAGCGCCGCTGCGAGCATCGACCCCACCCCTGCGAGGGCTAAAGCACCGCCGACGGCCGTCGCTCCGGCGACCAAGAAACCGAGGGCCACGAACACCTCGAGGGCGAGAAAGAGGTTATAAAAACCCTGGTTAAACGCTAGTTCTTTTGTGGATACTGCTTCGTCTTCACTCATCCCGAATACTGATCGCGCGCGAGAATGAGTCCACGCCACCGACTCTAAATAAAAGATGAACACGTGGAGGAGGGCCGCAAGAGCAGCAACAACTGCACCTAAGAAGATCATGAGTGGATACTCTACTTAACGTCCCTAGCTAACGTGTCTGCAGATGTGACAGGGCGGTCGTCATACACACCAACAACCCCACTAACACAAACAAGTCTCACGCTGAGCCACTCACCATAAACACGGTGACCAACTAAGTATGAGGACGCCCTTCTCCGTGACCGTGAGGAGGTGCGTCGAAGAAACTAGTCCGAGGGTTGTTACGCGGCTACTAGGTAATTCGCTGCGCGATCTGTCATAGCGCCGGTAGCCTTCATAAAATCGGCAACAGTCGCTGAATCCCTGAGTGGAAGGTTTGCAATTGGCGTCGCGCCCATCGGCTTATCTCCTGCTTCTGTTGTGAAAACCGTCTGCCATTGAATATTGTCTCCAACTGGCATACAGAGGTAGACGCGGTCCACGGTGCCAATCTGATTGAGAACATCGCTGAGCATATTGTCCGGGAGTGCGACAACAGCGATAATATCCCCTGTTGAGGCGTACCCATTATCGAAAGTATGAACATACTCGGGATGCGTGATTAGTTCATTTTTAACTGCATCAACGATATGGCGACGGGTTAGCATCTTGTTTCCATTGCGGTCTTGTCGCGTGCGTACCCATATGTCTGGATATGCGTCGTCAGCCGCACGCACACAGCGTTCGTGAAACTCTTCAAGCTCAATCGAATCTTGTGAGACGTCGCGTAGCAGCGCAAGAGCGGATTTCACATCATTACGCGCTTCGACGAGAGTGTTACCCGAACCGTACGCGGACTAGCTAACTCCATAGGCTTCCCACTGCGGATCCTGGTTTTCGTAGCAACGGAAGACAACTGGTTGAATTGTGGCCATTTGTCCCGCACCCCCCTTTTTTAGCTAGTCCCCTCACTGGACTGTCCCGTGATTTTAAGACTAGCCGGCCAATGGAACATACCTCGTACTGTTCCTGAGTGGGCGTCCCCCGCGCCCACTGTCAAGAAGGCCCTAGCGTGGTTTGGGTATGACGTTGCCCGTCGACTTCAACCCGCTACTTCAGTTCTTTAGAGCTCAGCCCCAGCTCACGGCGAGCAACAACCAACTGCTGGATCTGCTGCGTTCCCTCGAAGATGTCCAGGATCTTAGAATCGCGCGCCCACTTTTCCAGAAGCTCGCGTTCAGAGTAGCCCCACGGTCCAGCCAGTTCCACAGCCTTGAGGGTGATATGCGTGCCGACACGCCCCGCCTTCGCCTTCGCAATCGACGCTTCCTTGGTGTTGGGCTTCTTATTATCCGCCATCCACGCCGCACGCAACGTCAACAAGTACGCGGATTCCCAGTCGCTCTCCAAATCGAGGTATTCCGCGACCGCGGCTGACTGAGCATACTTGGGCTTGTCATAATCAATGACCTCACCAGCATCTTCCAGCACCTCGCGGAGCTTTTCCAACGCGCCACGAGCACACCCGATAGCCATCGCCGCCACCAGCGGGCGCGTGTTATCGAACGTCGCCATTGCACCGGCAAAGCCCTTCTTCGTGCTCACCTCTGGCGAACCCAACAGGTTTTCCTTCGGTACGCGCACATTATCCAGGCGCAATACCGCAGTGTCCGACGCCTTAATACCTAACTTGTGCTCCAAGCGTTCCACTGTGAAGCCGTCGGCTGACTTCGGAACGACGAACGACTTGATAGCCGCCCGACCTTTGGACTTATCCACACTCGCCCACACGACGACGTGGTCGGAGCGCTCACCGGCCGTCACGAAGATCTTTTCACCGTTAATGACGTACTCGTCGCCGTCGAGAGTTGCTGTTGTTGACACGGCAGCGGAATCCGAACCAAAACCAGGCTCGGTGATGGCCATCGACGCCCACACCTTGCCGATGCGCTCCAACTGCTCATCCGTTGCAACGGCCGCGATGGCGGAGTTTCCGAGGCCCTGGTACGGGATGGATAGCGTGAGGGCCACATCGCCCCAGCACAGCTCCAACACGTTCAGCACCGCGGCCATATTTCCGCCATTGCGGATGCCGTCGGACTTTTTCTTCTTATCGCCGCGACCACCCGACGCGCCTGCCATACCGCGGCCAGCGTCGGCCATACCTTCCACCATGCTGGCCATGGTGTCGAGTTCGACGGGGCGCTCGTGCTCGGCGAGGTCGTACTTACGGGAAATGGGTCGGAAGATTTCGGCGGCCGCCTGATGGCCAGGGTTCGCACTCTTCTTCAAGAAGCCAGGAAGTTCTAGGTTAATCATGATTGTGTCCCTCCGGGGTCACATAAGAGCGTTTAACGCTGTGGGTTTTATTCGGTTAACAACATCGTGTTCATGTGTGCGTGCATCGCGGGCCAAGTGCCAGCTCACGCGGGTTCTGGCTAGCCGTTTACAGAACGATCGTTCCTTCAGCGACGCCGATTGCACGCAGATCCCTGTACCACCGCTCCACGGGATGCTCCTTGGTATAACCATGACCACCCAGCAACTGGACTCCGTCTGACCCGATCGCCATGCCCTTCTCAGCCGCCAAGTCACGGGCCAGAGCGGCCTCGCGGTGGAACGTGAGCCCCTGGTCCGCGCGGGAGCAACCACGCAGCGCGACCAAACGCATGCCATCGAGTTCAATGCGGATATTCGCCACCGCGAACGCCACCGCCTGACGGTGAGAAATCGGCTCACCAAACGCCTGACGCTCGTTGACGTACGGCTTCACATAGTCCAGCACCGCCGAACATGCCCCCACAGCCAACGCGGCCCAGCCCAACCGGGACCGTCGAATAATGTTCCGGTAGTCGCTCTCCCTGTCCTCGGCAGAACGATCCGCCCCACCAAGAACGTTCGACGCGGGAACGCGCACGTCGTTCAAGAGCAGCCGGCCCAGTCCTGCCGCGCGCAATCCCATGCTCGGATCGGGCTCAATCACGACGCCATCAGCATCGGATTCGACGATGACCAGCGTCGGAGCGTCGTCAAGCATGGTGGCGACGACGAATAGTTCGCAGTTACCAGCGTCGGGAACCAAGGCCTTGACGCCCTCGATCACCACGTCATCGCCCTCGCGGCGAGCAGTCGTCGACAAGGAGAAAGGATCGAACAGCGGCTGAGGCTCGGCGACGGACACCGCGGAGATCGGAATATCCTCGCCCGCGAACGCCGGCAAATACGTGCGCTGCTGCTCGTCCGAGCCGTACGCGGTCAAGGTCGCGGCGACACCGGCCGGGGCCATCACGGAGAGGGCAATGCCCGGATCGGCGTGGGCTAGCGCCTCCGTGACGAGGAAATTCGTCGTGAGATTGGACCCGGTAGCGATTCCCTCGAATTCCTCCGGAACGTTCACCATCGAAATGCCCAGGCCAAGAGCCTCTTTGCGGAGGTCCTCAGAGACGGCCGCCGCTTCGTCGGCATCGTGGGCCGCGGGGCTAATGCGCTTCTCAGCGAAATCCTTGATCGTCTCGACGATCATCTCCTGGTCCTCATCGGGCGTGAGGTCCCACACGATCTTCTTGGATTCCGCAGCCTTTTCCTCGGCCTCGGCGTCGGGTTTTTCGTCGCCAATCTTCTTATCGTCCCCCAGCCCGAGGAAGGGGAGGCGAATCGGGGACTGCCCGCTGGTGACCCGCTTAAATTCGCGGGTTGCCGCGCCGAGAGACTTCATGCCTGTCTTCGTCGACTCATAGGCAATGCGGTCGATGCGTTCATTGAGGCCATACTTCGCGGCGAAATCGGAGCCGGTGACTCGCGTCAACAGGCGCATCGCCGTGCCCATCGCGTCCCGCTTAATGCTATTTTTCCCGACGGTTGAGTCGTTGCCGTCAGAGTTCTTGCCGCGGGATTTTGCAGCGTTGTCGCGGGCGCCTGCCGCGGAGCCAGAGCCATTGTCGCGTTCATTCGTTGAAGACATTAAAGGCCTTTCGGTCGTTCGTGTCGGCCACGCACCGGTCGACGATGCATTGCCAGGAAGCTTACATAAGCATAACGCACAAGCGCGTGATCGGTATCACAATTACGAAAGAAAACCGGCAAAGCCACGATCAGGGCCCCACTGAAAGCGAGCTCACGAGAAAAGCCCCAGGTGAGTACTCACCCAGGGCCACGGCACGCTAGTTACCGCGTACGGTCTACGGTTCGCAGATTACGACACGCGGATTGCCGCTCCGGCTCTTACCGCTCCGGTTTCACCAAGGGGAACAACACGGTTTCCCGAATCCCCAACCCGGTTAATGCCATCAGCAACCGGTCAATACCCATTCCGGTTCCCGCCGTCGGGGGCATGCCCTGTTCCATCGCCTGGAGGAAGTCCTCGTCCAGGACCATGGCTTCGTCATCGCCACCGGCCGCTAAACGCGCCTGGTCCTCAAAGCGCTGACGCTGGATCACGGGGTCGATCAACTCGGAATAGCCCGTCGCCAACTCAAAACCGCGGACGTACAGATCCCACTTTTCGGTCACACCGGGCTTCGACCGGTGATCGCGCGTCAACGGGGACGTCTCGACCGGGAAGTTGCGGACGAACACCGGCCCATCCAGTTGGTCAGCGCACAGCTCCTCCCAGATTTCCTCGACGAATTTCCCGTGGCCCCATCCGGTGCCCGGTTCCACACCAATCGTCCTCGCGATCGCCTTTAATTCGTCGACGGTCGAATGAATGGTCACCTCGGGCTGGCCGGGGAACTTGCGCTGCAAAGCCTCGTTCAAGCTGTCGTACATGTCGAGCTTCGGCCACTCGCCACCAAAATCGTAGGTGGAACCGTCGGCAAGAGTGACAACCAGCGAGTCCGGGTCCTGCTCCGGGTCCCAGTTGTCGTGAACCAGCTTGTTGACGGCGCGCGCGCAGTGCTGGATCAGGCCCTGCGTCGAGGCAGCGTTGTCGTCATAGGTCGCGTAGGCCTGGTAGGTTTCCAACATGGCGAACTCGGGGCTGTGGGAGGAGTCGATCCCTTCGTTCCGGAAATTCCTGTTAACCTCGAAAACCTTCTCAATACCGCCGACGACGCAGCGCTTCAGGTACAGCTCCGGCGCAATGCGCAGGTAAAGATCCATATCCAAAGCGTTGGAATGCGTCACAAACGGACGCGCGGCCGCGCCACCATGCAGCGTCTGCAACATGGGAGTCTCGACCTCGAGGAAACCCAGGCCCTGGAGGTATTCACGCACGGCACGCACCACGGTCACGCGGGTAATCATCATGCGGCGGGCGTCGTCACGCATAATCAAGTCGGTGTAGCGGTAGCGGATGCGGGTGTCCTCATTCATATCGGCGAAGGACACGGGCAGGGGGCGCAGCGCCTTCGACGCCAGCGTCCACGTCGACGCGAACACCGACAGCTCGCCGCGGCGCGACGAGACCACACGGCCACGAATGGACACGAAGTCGCCCATATCGACGTCGGACTTCCAGCGCTTGAGGGCGTCCTCCCCGACCTCGGCGAGTGACAGCATTGCCTGCAGCTGCGTCCCATCCCCCTCTTGCAGCGTGGCGAAACACAGTTTGCCGGTGTTGCGCATGAAAATCACGCGCCCGGCCACGGCCACCTCAGTGTCCGTTTCATCACCGATACCTAAATAACGACGAACGGTGCCGTCGGCACGTTGTTCGGTGGTCCCCGCTTTGTCCTCATCGACGACGAAGGCGTCGCGAATTTGTTTCAGCGTGTGGGTGCGCTCGACGTCGACTGGGTACGGCGCAGTGCCCTCGGAGAGCAACCGCTCCCTTTTTGCCTTGCGAACTTTAACTTGCTCTGGGACATCCTGGTTTTTCGTCGCTTTACTCACGCGATAAAGAGTAGCTGACCTTGCCTCACAGGCAACCGGTGGGCCGTCCCTAGCGGTAGTAGTGGGCGACGGTGGGCTTAGCGGGCGACGGTGCTGTCGTCGGCTGTGTCGGGGCTGTCGGCGGGAAGCTCCCCCAACATGACGCCGGTGTTATCGATCAACCGCACGCCTCCGACTTTCGCAGCGACGAGCAGACGCCCCTCCCCGTTCTCGGGAGCCGGCCCCAAATCTTTCCCGCGGACGACGGCGTAAAGCACATCAACGCCTTCGCCCTCCATAACCCGCCGCGCTTCCGCCTCGACAGCGTGAGCACCATCTTTCGCTTTGTATAACGCTGCGGTCATCGCGGCCGAGATCGCTGTCGCGGTGACGCGAGCCTCCGGGCCCAGGCGCACGTTACGTGACGAGAGTGCCAGCCCATCGTGTTCCCGCACTATCGGCACCCCATGCACCATGACCTCCATGTTGAGGTCGGTCACCAGCTGCTGGATGATCACCAACTGCTGATAATCCTTCTCCCCCATAATGATGTCCGTGGCGTGGGATAGGTTGAGCAATTTAGAGACCACCGTGGCCACACCAACAAAGTGGCCATCACGGTCCCCCTCGAGCCCCTCGGCGACGGAACCGGGGTGGATCATCGTCCGCGTCCCGTGAGGGTACATGTCCTCAGCCTTGGGCGTGAACGCTAGGGACACACCTTCCTCACGGAAGATATCCAGGTCACGCTGCAGCGTCACGGGGTATTTTTCGAAGTCATCGGGGTTATCGAACTGAGCCGGATTCACGAAAATCGACGACGCCACCACGGCCCCGGGGAGCCTATGCGCTGCGCGGAGGAGAGCACGGTGGCCCGCGTGCAGGGCTCCCATGGTGGGGACAAGAACAATACGCTTCCCTGTTTTACGCAACGCCCTCGTTGTTGCCGCAAATGTCTCAGCGGAATCATGAACACGCAGCTCACCGGCCGCAAACCCGGGATTGGTCAATGTGGACATGGTGGGTTATTACTTCTCGCTATTCTTCTTCAGCTGTTCAAGTAGGGATGCGACGGTGACGTTCTGGCTTGAGTCTCCGTTGTCGGCCCGACGCCGACGGCCGCCCGACGATGAGTCCTGTGGACCTTCATGACGGCCTCGTGGGTCGGAAGTGTTCGACGAGCTTGCCGACGACCCATAACTCTGGCTCCCCGTGAACATGCCTTCATGCGAAGAGTGGCCGCTGGATTGGCTGCCGGATGCAGGTGTGGGCCCTGAGCTGGGTGATTGCGCCCGGAAACCGCCCGTTGTTGGGGCGTGGGTTCGGTCATAGGATGGTGCAGAGGAACGGCCTGAACCGAAAGCAGCGAAGGAACCTGTGTCGGGATCTGTGCTCCGACGAGATCCGCCCGTGGTGCTACTGCTTTGTGCGGTGCTCCGGTTTTGTTTGGAATTAGCGTTCGGGTTAGGCCCACGGTGAGAACCGATATATGGTGTCGATTCCGTTCGAGACGCCTGTGGCTGTGATGATCCGGATGCAGGCTGGGCCGACGATGCTGGCGACGAACCCGCGCCGAATGCAAAGAATTGCGAGTTGTCACGGTCCGCGCCGCGGTACACCGCGCTTCCCTGTGTCGCTGACCGTTGGTTGTTCTGGGCCGCACGGTCAAACTGCTGTTGGGTTGCCTGCCGCGTGGGCTGCTGTTGAGCCTGCTGTTGTTGCTGCGGCCGAGACTGCTGGGTCCGCTGCTGTGAAGGCTGAGATGCCCGCTGCTGCGATGTCCCGTACCCGGTCGACCGCTGAGCCTGCGGGTTCGATTTCTTCTCCACCGAGGGCAACACGGTGGTCTGATCCGCAGAGTATCCAGAGCCTGAACGGCGCGATGGCTGTGCGGTCCACTTCACTGCATTAAATGAACCCGTGCGCAGGGAATTATCACCCTGCTGGGTGGAGGTCGAATCGGCAGCGCGTGATCGAGACGAGGCCTGGTTCGCCCGTCCCGGCTGGTCGGCCGCCGTGTTCCCAGCACCCGATGTCTTCCTTGCACCCTGCGTTTGCCCAGCTCCACCACGGTTCTGCCCACGCTTACCCGATGGCGCGTGTGACGACGCCGGCACAGAGGACGTCCGTGACGTTGACCCGCTCGTGCGCGCTTCCGTCATCGATGATGAATCTTTGCTGTCGCGTTCCAATTCCAGAATGCGCTGTGCCTCGGCTTTGAGGGCCGTGCGCTCGGTGTCCAGATCGGTGCCCATCATGGCGGACAGGTTTTCCCGAAGCACGGTGAGCTCCGCGCGAATATCGGCCAGCGTGTTCTGCTCTTGTTCCTGGAGCGAGTCGTAGTAGTTCTGCTCCAGGATGAGTTCTTGCTCGCGGTGGGTGGCCAGTTCTCGCTCGAGCTCCGTCTGGTGCAGGCGCTCAAGGTTGTCGGTGTCCCGCTGCTGGTTATCCACCTGTTTCCGCAGCCGCGCTACAGCAATGCAACCGACGATGGCGGCCCAGAGGGCGCAGAGAACAGCGATTTTTGTCCATGTTTCGCTGTCCGTAAAGAGCATGAGGATCGTCGCAACAACGGCAAAGACCAGCATGACGACGATGGCCGCGAAGGAAAACTTGCCGCTACCGCCTGTGTTGGCGGGCGGGTAATCGTCGCGATAGTCAGGCGACTGGTCGTCATAGTGTCCCTGGTTGTTGGAGCTGTCGTAACCATCGTGGGATTGCTGTGGGCCGGTCATGAACTCCACACTACATTGCTAGACTGCGTATCTTCATCGTTTGGTGGGGGTGCCCCACAACACCGCTCCAGCCATAAACCTGATGCAGCAACGAGAATGGCGGCAATAAGTCCGACGACCACGGCTGGGGTATCCTCCCGAGCGGCGATCAGCCGGCTGTAATTGATCCAGAGGTAGACGGCGATACCCGCGTACGATCCTGCGCAAATGGACCCAAACCACGCTGTGGACGTTCCCATGACGAAGCATCGGGCGATGGTGAGCGGGTGTATTTGTGACCGGTCTTGCCCGACTTCGTTATCCGCGATGCGCTTTCTGATGATGAACCCCGCGATAGTGCAGATGACCGCGAGGACGATCAGGATGACCGGGAGCGTCAGATTGAACCCCGGGATGGAGCCATAAAAGCGCCAGATCAGCATGAACGCGCCGAAGCCGACGATGAGCGCGGTGGCCACAAGGTAGGTGGGCTTGGTGGAGGTCATTGCGGTTTCACCTCTTCTACCTCGCGGGAATCCAGGCTGTCCAACAGGGCCGCAATGCTCTGTCGCCCTATCCGAGCGTGGGGTTCCACTTCCAACCACGGCTTGAGCACGAAGGCACGTTGGTGCGCCCACGGGTGCGGAAGCGTGAGGTTGTCGGTGTCGTAGTGTTCTTCAGATCCGTTGTTGATACTGGTGATGAGATCAATATCGAGGGTTCTCGGCCCCCAGTGAATATCGCGCGTGCGGTGCGCGTCGCGTTCGAGTTCGTGCGCGTCGTCGAGAATGTCGTGGGGTGTTTTCATAGTTTCGACGACGGCGACGGAGTTCATGAAGTCGTCCTGCTCGACGCCGCCCCAGGCAGGTGTCGCGTACAGCGAGGACGTGGCGATGAGGCGGTAGTCCGCACTAGCCCCAAACCAGTGCATGGCACGTTCTACTCGTTGGCGTGGCGTGATCCCGTCGGCAGTGATGTTGGAGCCGAAGGATAGGACAACGTGGCGGAGGTCTTTTCGGCTTCGACGTGCGACGACGGCGACGTCGGCGAAGGGGTGCGGGATGGGCGCGTCGGGTTTGTGGATGGTGACTTCGACGGCGTGGACGCGGTCGTTGAGGATGAGTGTGTCGGCGATCTCGCTGGCGACGGTTTCGATGAGGTCGCGGCTGGGCCCGCCGACGGTGGTCTGGATGAGGTCGGCAATGTCGGCGTAGCTGATCGTGTGCGTGAGGTCGTCGGTGGCGGCGGCCTGTCGGAAGTCGGTCCACACGGTGACGTCGGTGAGAAAGCGCTGGCCATCGCGTTTTTCGTGCGGGAAGACCCCGTGGTGTCCATATACCTCGACGCCTGTGAGTTCTATTCGGTCAGCCACGTCGTGCTCTCCATCCTTGGGGTACGTCGGGTCCGTGGGCCGTGGCCCAGGCCTGGGCGACTTTGACGGCGTCCACGTTGGGGCGCACGTTGTGTACGCGGACGGCCCATGCCCCGTGGCTGGCGGCCAGTGCGCTGACGGCTGAGGTGGCTGCGTCGGCGTCGGCGGGAGCGGTGGGGATGCCATCGGATCCGGCGATGAGGCTGGTCAGAAAACGTTTTCGGGAAACTCCGATGAGCACAGGGTATCCGAGCTCGGTGAGTTGGTCGAGGCCGTGCAACAGCGACCAGTTGCCGAGCGCCGATTTGGCGAACCCAATTCCGGGGTCGATGATGATTTTTTTCTTGTCGACGCCGTGCTCGCTGGCAAAGGTAGCGCGTTGGCGGAGGAACTCGACGACGCGTCGGACGAACTGCGGGCCGTGGTCGGCTCCTTGGTTGGCTCCGGCTGCGTTGTGGGAGTCGGCGTCGCCGAAGCGGTCGGTTTCCCAGTGCATGAGGCACAGGTAGGCGCCGGTGTCGGCAGCAACGCGGATCATGTCCGGGTCGGCGAGCCCCCCGGATACGTCATTGATGAGTGTCGCCCCTGCTTGGACGGCTTTCTGGGCGACGGCGGCGCGCATGGTGTCGACAGAGAGCATGACGTCGTCATCCGCGAGGGCTTCGACGACGGGGATCACGCGCTGGAGTTCGGTCTGTTCGGTGACGCGAACAGCACCGGGGCGGGTGGATTCGCCGCCGATGTCGATGATGGTGGCTCCGTCGCGGATCATGTCGCGGGCGTGGGTAACGGCGATGTCGGGGCGTGTGAGGTCGGTGGGAAGCCATTGACCACCGTCGGAGAAGGAGTCGTCGGTGATGTTAAGGACACCCATCACGTGTGTGCGCGGTGCATCCATGATGTTTGTTATGGCTCCTTCCGTCTGTTGTGTTGCGTGTGTGCTCCGACGTTGGCGAGGTTAGCCGCGGATGAGGCTGAGTACTTCGGCGCGGCTGGCGGGGTTTGTTTGGAACCCTCCACGAACCGCGGACGTGGTGGTTGTCGCCCCGGGTTTGCGGATGCCACGCATGGCCATGCACAGGTGTTCACATTCGATGACGACGATGACCGCCTGCGGTTGGAGGCGCTTCACCATGGCGTCCGCGACCTGCTTGGTCAGGCGTTCTTGCACTTGTGGTCGTTTGGCGTAGAGGTCAACCAGCCGGGCCAGCTTCGAGAGCCCGGTGACTTTCCCCGATTTCCCCGGGATGTACCCGATGTGGGCTTTCCCGTAGAACGGGACCAGGTGGTGTTCGCAGGTCGAGTACACGGGAATGTCCCGAACGAGCACGAGTTCGCGGTGATCTTCGTTGAAGGTCTTGGTGAGAACTTCCGACGGGTCCTGGTGGAGGCCGGCGAAAATTTCTTCGTAGGCTCGTGCGACGCGCTCGGGTGTGTCGACGAGTCCTTCGCGATCGGGGTCTTCCCCCACGGCGATTAACAGGTCGCGGACGGCTGCCCGCGCCCGTTCATGGTCGACGGCCATTAGTGGTCACCGTCTTCACGGCGGTTGCCCTGCTCGAAGGAACCGTTGTGATCGGACCATTTATCGCCAGACGCATCGTGGTTGTATCCGCTATCGCTCGGCGCATCCGAGTGCTGTCCACTCGCGTTCTGCTCCCCAGTGCTGTGGCGTCCATCGTCCCACGGGTGGTCGGGGCGCTCATTCTCCGGGAATCGGAAACCGTGGAGCCCATTATCAGCGGGTTCACTTGGTTGGCCGACGCCGTAGTTCTGCATCCCTGGGTGCTGGCCTACTTGTCCTGCTGTGGTTTCGCGGTTCTCAGCAGAGTGGCGGGCACCTGCCTGATGAGCACCAGGAGTCTGGGACTCACCTGATTCCGAGTACCGGGGGGCTCGGTCCGACGGTGGCCATCCCGGCGCGGTCCATCCGGCGGGCGGTGGGGTTCCACCGTAGACGGGTGTGCCGTCGTCGTTGGTCGACCCCGGCGTCTGCTGGTTCGTTGGTGTTCCGGCTGGGTAGCTACCGTAATTCGACGATCCATTATTGCGAGGTATGACCGTCGTTTGGCCTTCATATCCAGCGTTGGAGTTGCCATTCGCACCAGTCGTGGCATCGTTCGCCGACCAGCCTCGGACGTCGGAGCCCTGCGCACCAGGCCCCTGCTGCGCCGATCCTTGTTGGCCAGCACCCACTGCGTTATTAGCACCTCCAGCATTTACCGACTGGGCATTTGCCTGGTTGGCAGCAGATTCACGTTCACGCCGTGCCTGACGAGAGGCCTCCAAAAAATCGTGCCGCTTGGGTGGCTCTTCGCCGCGTTCGCGCGCTAATTCCACGGGGGTCTTGACAGGATCCTTGTCATCCTTCGGGTGGAGGACGTCTTCGTTGGTGAAGATTTCCAGCCGCTCGCGCGGTTTCACATTCGTAAAGATCGCTTCGAGGTCAGGGCGTCGCAGAGTTTCTTTCTCCAGCAACTTCTGGGCCAAGAGGTCGAAGGTCTCGCGGTTTTCTTTCAAAATCGCGTAGGCCTCGTCGTGGGCTTTCTCAATGAGGTAGCGCACCTGTTTGTCGATGGTCGCAGCGACATCGTCGGAGTACTCCAACTTTCCGCCACTTCCCCGTCCGGAGAACGGGTCGCCTTGTTCCTCGCCGTATTTAACAGCGCCGAGGTCGGGGCTCATGCCGTATTCGGTCACCATTGCGCGGGCGATCTTCGTGGCCTGCTCGATATCCGCGGAGGCCCCCGTCGTCGGGTTACCGAAAATGAGCTCTTCACCGGACCTGCCGCCCATGGCGAAGACTAACCGCGCGAAAAGCTCTGCTCGGTTGTACATTTCCTTGTCGTCTTCGCTGGCAGTCATGGCGTGGCCACCTGTGCGTCCACGGGCCAGAATGGTCACCTTGTACACGCGTTCGATGTCTTTCATCGCCCATGCAGCAAGCGTGTGCCCACCTTCGTGATAGGCGGTGACTTTCTTCTCGTGCTCGGAGATAATCTTCGAGCTTCGACGCGGTCCACCAACAACACGGTCGGTCGCTTCTTCGAGCGCGTCGGCGGTGATGATGTTGCCGTTCACACGCGCGGTGAGCAGCGCTGCTTCGTTCAGCACATTGGCCAGGTCCGCACCGGACATACCGGCGGTTCGCTTAGCCAACGAGTTGAGGTCTACATCCGGACCCAAGGGCTTGTTCTTAGCGTGAACACGGAGAATCTGCTCACGACCTGCCAAATCAGGGTTAGTCACCGGAATCTGCCGGTCAAAACGCCCCGGGCGAAGCAGCGCGGGGTCCAGAATGTCCGGCCGGTTCGTTGCAGCGATCAGGATGACACCTTGGCGGTCACCAAAGCCATCCATTTCGACCAGCAACTGGTTCAGTGTTTGCTCGCGCTCGTCGTGGCCACCGCCCATTCCCGAGCCACGCTGACGCCCAACGGCGTCGATCTCGTCGATAAAGATAATGCATGGCGAGTTTTCTTTGGCCTGTGTGAACAGGTCACGAACGCGGGATGCACCCACACCGACGAACATTTCAACGAAGTCTGAACCAGAGATGGAATAGAAAGGTACGCCGGCTTCACCTGCGACTGCGCGCGCCAGCAGGGTTTTACCGGTACCGGGAGGTCCGTAGAGCAGAACGCCGCGCGGGATTTTCGCACCGAGCCGTTCATACCGTTCCGGCCCTTGGAGGAAGTCACGGATTTCGGTGAGCTCCTCGACGGCTTCTTCTTCACCGGCGACGTCGCCGAAGTTGGTTTTCGGCATGTCTTTGGTCAGTTCTTTGGCCTTGGATTTACCGAAGCCGAACATGCCGCCCATGCCGGATCCGCCCTGCATGCGGGAGAAGAAGAACATGATCAGCAGGAAGAAGAGGATCATGGGACCGAGGACGGCGAACATCTGGCCCAGCCATGAATCCTGCGTCACCTTGGTTGTGTAGCTCTCAGGATTGGATTTCTGAACCGCATCGAAAACCTGATCCGACGTCCTGGCCGGGTATTTCGCTATGACTTTGTCGACGTCCTTGTGGTCGCCCTCGTCAATTTTCTTCTTCAGGTCTAGCTGGAGCTGTTGCTCCCTGTCGTTAATCTGGGCTTTTTTGACGTTGCTGTCTTTGAGCTGCTTCAGGGCGACGGAGGTATCGACATCTTGATACCCGCGCGTCGAGCTAGAGAACACCGAGAAAGCGAAAATCCCGAGCATGATGATAGCGATGACCGTCGCTATGCGCATGACTTTCTTGCGGTCCATGGAACCTCTCATTGGGAAAAATATGAATACCTGTCGTCGCAGGTACGGTGGCGATTGCTACCAGGGTAGTCGAACCCTAGGACACGTCGGCCAGACGGGCGTTCGCTGTGCGCGAACAGCGCGGATTCGTCCGCCGCTCGCCTGCTCTGGCCTCAACGTCCTCCGGGTGCCGCTTCCTCCGGCGTCGGCATCGTCGTGTTCAGTTGTCCGTGTGTGTTTGTCCTGGGCTACTTCTCGTAGACCTGGGGTTTCAACGTCCCTACCCACGGGATGTCACGATAGCGCTCGGCATAATCCAACCCATATCCGACGACGAACTCGTTGGGGATATCAAAGCCGACGTCGAAGAGATCAATGTCCACTTTGATGGCCTCGGGTTTGCGGAGGAGCGTGACAATGCGCAGCGAGTTGGGCTTCCGGCTCTTCAAGTTCTTGATGAGCCAGTGCAGCGTCAACCCGGAGTCAATGACGTCCTCAATGATGACGACATTGCGCCCGTGGATGTCACGGTCGAGGTCTTTCAGAATGCGCACGACACCCGACGAGCTGGTGGCATTGCCGTAGGACGAGACAGCCATGAACTCTAGCTGCGTCGGGATGCTCATCTGCCGGGAAATGTCGGTGATGAAGTACACCGCGCCTTTGAGCACACACACCAGGATGAGGTCGTCGTCCTCATCGGCGTAGGTTTCGGAGAGGCGATCGGCCATCTCTGCGATGCGGTTATGGAGTTGCTCTTCGGTGATGAGGACGTGGTCAACATCGTCGCCATAGCCGTGTTCGGGGACGGGGACGGGTTGATGGGATTGCATCATTAGCTCTCGATCATGTGGCGTTGTTGTCTGTGTGGTCCGTAAATATATGGTCGCTTATAGGCGCCCGTCTGGCAATTTCCGCTGAACATTAACGGTCACCCGTAGCCTCCGCGGTCAGCTGTAGTTCATCGTGACGACGAACGACGAGCAAGCGCCCTGGCGGGGCGGGCGTGCGCGACCAGGGAATGGCGACTCCCCCCTGCCCATGCCATTGTGTGGCCAGCGCATCGATCGCGGTCACGTGTGCCCTGGTCAGCGGCCCGGCGCGATGATGCAGCCACTGTTTAATAATCCTTCCGCGCAAAGCTTGCGGTTGACGTAGATATGCGGCGATGTCCAGACCGGTGCTATCGGGACTGCCGGAGTTACCTATAGAGGAACCGTGGCGCTCACACTCTTTGAGGGCGTCAGATGCCTGCTGTGCCAGGTAGTCGTCGTCGGTGCGGGTCATGGCCGCGGTGGCAATGGCATTTTCGACGGCGCCCTCCCCCAGGACGGAGCGAATCCGCGGGATGAGCTGCGTGCGGACCCGCGATCGGAGGTTATCCCCGGACGTATTGGTGGGATCGTGCCACGGTGTGATGCCTAGTTCCGCGCACGCTCCGATGGTGTTGTCTCGGCGGGCAGAAAGCAACGGGCGTCCGAGCGCCATGGCTCCGGCGTCGACGACGGGATGGTGGAAGAGAATTGGTGGCATTCCGGCGATGCTTCCCAGTCCGGCACCTCGCGCCAGCCCAAGGAATAAGGATTCTGCCTGGTCATCGCCAGTGTGCGCCACAAGAACGGGAAGACCACCACGAGCGTGCGCTACCTGACCTAAGGCGCGGTAGCGTTCTTCTCGTGCAGCTGCTTCGGTGGCCTCGCGAGGGCTCACTTTTACCACCTGAGAACTCGCACCTAGGGCTTGGCACACGTGCGCGGCTCGCGTTGCTACGTCGGCGGAACCCGCTTGGAGTCCGTGGTCGATAACTACAGCGTGGACTCCCCAGCCTTGCTTGACCGCACAACCCACTAAAGATAAGGAATCAGCACCACCGGAACATCCAATGAGGCATGAAAAACCCATTTCATCGGCCTCAGATTGCTCGGTCGCTGCCAACTGGGAACTCCAGGTTGTGTGCCACGCTTCGAGCGCATGGCGGATGCGCAACACATGGGGCCCGGGTTTGGTTGAGGGTGACGAATAAGACGGCGTGGGTTCGCCGGTGTGGTTCACGCTGTGGTTCGGTTTCATGGCGGTATTCGTCACGGCCGTTTCCTATGACGACATCCTCAGCGCGGACGCAAGATCATCCAAGGCGGAACGGGCAGGCTCAATATCGGAGCCATTGGACATAAACGCGAAGGTCAAGACGCGACCTTGCTGGTTCATCACCGTTCCGACTAGTGCGGAGACTCCGTCCAGGGTTCCTGTTTTCGCCCGAACCCATCCTGCTCCGGGCCCTGATGATGAACCGGGGTTGAACCGGCCGGCCAGGGTCCCGTTACCGCCGGCGACCGGCAGGCCGTCGAGAATGGGGCGGAGATCATGGCTTTGGCTATCTGCCGAGGACGAATCGGAATCGCCTTCGTTGGCTACGGGGGATGAGGCTTTCACCATGATGCGGTCGAGAAGGCGCGGGGTAATGCGGTTATCCGGGCTCATTCCCGAATTGTCTTTGAGGACCACGCTCTCGAGGGGGAAACCGTGCTGGGAGAGGACTTCTTTCGTCGCGGACGTCGCGCCCTCGAAGGTCAAGGGCTTGCCTTCTTTCTTCGCGATTTCTCGGCCGATCGCCTCAGCTTCCATGTTGTCGGAATTCACGAGCATGTCGTGGATCCTGATGTCTAGCGGGGCGGATTCCACAGCGCCGAGTTCGCCATCCTCGGTATCCACAGATTTCTTAGACACGGACACTCCCTGGGAGTTGTCGTCTCCTCCGCCCGAGTTGCCAGACTCATCACCGGCTGCACCAGAGTCGCCAGAATCGCCACCATTGTCAGCGCCGTTACCGTCGTCGGAACCGCTGCTAGAGAGCCCCACGGCATTAGCCAGTGCTTGTCCGGCAGCCAACGCCGGATTGTCCGTTCGCGGAGAATCGGCGTCGCTGGGATCCTGCCGTCCCCCGTTGAGCATAACGGAGTCCACGGAGGTCACATTGCCGCCAGAGATATCCCCGCGGCTCCACGTCGAATTAAAGGTATCGCCCTGGCCGGCACGCGAATTATCGACGACCACGCTCGTCACCGGCTGGCTGCCCATGTTCTTCTTCACTTGGCTCGCCAAGTCCTGGATCGTGGGCGCATTGGTATAAAACGCGTTGTCTTTCGACGCAGCGAGCGTCACGTCACCGCCGCCAACCAGCACGATCTGCCCGGGCTTCGTGCCACGTTTCACCACCGTGCGAACTCGATCCTTCGGGCCAAGAGTTAACAACGCAGCCGCCGTCGTCATCATTTTTGTTGACGACGCCGGAACCATCGCGGTGGACGAATTCTTCTCCCACAATGTCTTCCCGGTGGACGCGTCGGTAACCTGGCCAGCCAACTGGCCCAAAGCACCATTGGATGCCGGCCCCTGGAGGGCTTTCGTAAAGTCGGGAATGGGAGCGTCCGCGTTCGGCCCGGACACGGAGACGCCACTATCAGCGGGCCCCGCCGGGTTGGCGGATGTATATGCGTTGCGCTGCTGGTACATGACCACAGCCCCAACGATCACCGCCGCCACCACGATGATGGTGAGCACGGTGAGGACAGAAGAGACAGCGGAACGTCGAAAAGAGCCAGTACGAACGGCCGTCGACCCACCAGAGTTCTTCTTACCTTTTTTCACGGTGGTGAGTTTAGCGGAGACCCCGGACACAACGCGGAACACTTCACCTTCCGGCCCGATGCGCGGCAGAGGAAAGGTAGGGAAAGGCAGAAATGTGCCAGTTCTCCAGCGTGGCACCCCCGGTTGTGCGGCGGTTCAGTACAGTAGGACCTATGAGTATTGAAGTAACGATCGAAATCCCGAAGGGTTCACGCAACAAGTACGAAGTCGATCACGAAACGGGCAAGGTCTACCTGGATCGGTACCTCTTCACCCCCATGGCTTACCCCGCCGACTACGGCTTTATTGATCACACGCTCGGTGAGGATGGCGATCCGCTCGACGCGCTGGTCATTCTTCCTGAGCCGGTATTCCCCGGCGTGATCGTCGAGGCCCGCCCGGTCGGTGTGTTCAAGATGACCGACGAAGCAGGTGGCGACGACAAGCTGCTCTGCGTCATCGACGATGTCCGCTACGAGCGGTACCAAGACATCAACGACGTTGAGGATCACATTAAGGACGAGGTGGAGCACTTCTTCGTCCACTACAAGGACCTGGAGCCGAACAAGGAAGTCAGTGGCTCTGGCTGGGGCGATAAGGCAGAGGCCGAGCGCATCCTGCAGGAAGCTAAGGATCGCTACGAGGACTAATAGCGTCCTTTCTTTCGCATCGGGGGGCTCCCTGGGGGGTTAGTAAACCGGGGCTTCGTTGGGGCCTTATTAACGTGCAGAGCCAGCGGGGGGATTAATTCGGTTGCCCGTGTCTGGGTCGAAGTAGTGGGTTCGTGTTGCGCAGACAGTGATCACGGACCCGACGGCCACATCGGTAGCCGTGACCTGGCCGTTATTATGAACGACGTCCGACGTGACGTGGTTCCGGCCACTCCCCGCGACACTATCTCGCGGGAGAAGCACGGCGAGGGCGTCCCGACCCGTCATGGGATTGATCTGGACGCCACCTTGGGACCCTCGTGAGCCCGTCGGCGTGCCATAGGCAAATGATTGCGCCCCGAGCTCCTCAATGTGCGTGACAGTGAGGTCGAGCACCGGCGCATCATTCTCCACGCCCACACCCTGCACGTTTTCCTCCCCTGTCGTCGATTCCGCGTTGCCCCCGGATGCCACCGATAGAACCTCCCAGTCCTCCGGGCGCACACCCATAATCGGCCCACCGTCAATGGTGAACAGGCCCATCGTTGGCGATCCAATAAACGACGCTACAAACGTGTTTGCCGGATTCTGATAAACATCGCGAGGCGAGTCAACCTGCTGCAGCACGCCGTCCTTCAGCACGGCCACGCGGTCGCCCATGGTCATCGCTTCAACCTGGTCGTGCGTCACATACACGGTGGTTGTCCGCAGCTTTTTCTGCAAAGACAGGATCTGTGACCGCGTCGAGACTCGAAGTTTCGCATCGAGGTTGGATAGCGGTTCATCCATGCAGAACACCGCGGGGTCCCGGACGATCGCCCGGCCCATCGCGACACGTTGCCGCTGCCCGCCCGACAGCGCTGCAGGTTTGCGGTCCAGCAGATCGGTGAGCTCCAGCATCGCCGCTGCCTCATGGACACGCCGCCGCGTCTCCTTCTTCCCCATCCCACGGTTGCGAAGAGCAAAGCTCATATTCCCCTCAACCGTCATGTTGGGATACAGCGCGTAATTCTGAAACACCATCGCCACGTCGCGCTCGCGCGGGGGCACACCCGTCGCGTCCCTGTCGCCAATAAAAATGGATCCCTCATCAGCAGGTTCCAGGCCCGCGAGCATCCGCAAACTCGTCGACTTGCCGCAGCCGGATGGCCCCACAACAACTAAAAATTCACCATCCGCGATTTCTAAGTTCAGATTATCGACGGCTTTACGGTCGCCATAGATCCGGGAGACATTATTAAAACGTATCGACGCCATTCTTGTGCTCTTTCTTTTGCAGCTACGTTCTATGAACAATTACGTGGTCAACAGGGTGATGACTGAAAGCGGTGCTATGAAAACCCATCACGACGGCAATTTCGGTTTAATTTGCGTCTCATAGGCCCGGCTGATTTCCTTATCGACCTTTTTCATCGTGGACCGTATATCAGCGTTATTCGTGAGGATTGATTCAAAAGCACCCCCAATAACCTGGTCTGCGCCAGGAACAAAGACCCGCGCCGGATCTTGAGTGCGCGTATGCGGGAGCTGATCGATCGCGGTCTGATAATTGGGGTGCTCGTCCAAGAATGCCTTCATTTCCGGATCAGCCGATGCGTCTTTTCGAACCGGCATATACCCCACTTCCCTCGACCAGAAGCATGTATTAGCCGTGTTCGTGATGTAGTTGATAAACGTTGCGGCGTTTTTCTTCCTTTTATCGGAAATGATGGCCGGGATAGCGAGTCCTGCCCCACCGGTCGGGCATCCACCTGTTCCCCGGGGATTAGGCAATGCCGCCGTCCCTACCGGGAATGAGGCGTTAGATACAATCCCGTTCAAATCTCCCGTCGACGCAATCACCGAGGCATATAATCCGGCCGAGAAATCATTGGCCAACGACTGAGAAATCGCAGCGTACCCATCACTCGACACGGTACGTTTGAGCCATTCCACCGCAGCGATTGTTTCGTCGGATGTGAAAGTAAAATCCCACTCTTTCGAGTAAGCACCGCCTTTTGTCCACAAAGGGCCTTCAAAAGTCCATGACAAATAATCGACGGCATTACCCCACCCGTGCCCTTTTTGTCGATCGGTCTGTAAACGCGGACCCCATTCATCCATTTCATCCCACGATTCGGGCCCACGGTCGGGAAGCCCTGCTCTTTTCCACGCGTCCTTGTTGTAAAAGAACAGCGGCGTCGAACGAGCAAAGGGAAGCGCGAAATGCTTACCGTTGAATGCATAGTCCTCATAAAGAGACGTCACATATGTCGACGTATCCAGACCCACTTCGGACGCCACATCTTCAATCGGCGTGATCTGCTCATTCAGTGCAAAGTTGAACCACCACACATCCGAGAGCATGACGATATCGGGAACGGTTCGTCCCGTCAGCGCCGCGTTAAACTTCTGGGCGCATTCTTCGTAATTCTTCCCCGCGTCAATGAGATTGACCGTGAGGTCCGGATGATCCTTTTCAAATCGGCGGATTAATTCTTGTTCCACCGGCTTTGATTGTCCCGGGTGCGACGACCACCACGTGATCGTGTTGTCATCCTGGTGTGCCTGGCCTCCCGGGGAGAATCGTGTTCCCGCGCATCCGCTCAGCGCCGTCGCCGCCAACGCGGTGCCCGCGAGCCCCAAGAAAGAACGACGCGATATGCCCGCGCGCTGTGAATCCGGGCGTTGTCCCCAATCCGAAATGTTCATTAGCCCTTCACTGCCCCCGTCGTTAAGCCTTTAATCATGTATTTCTGTAGGAAAATGAAGAGGAGCAATATCGGGACCATGGTGAGCAGAGTCGCTGCCATCACGGGCCCCCAGTTAGTCACTCCATCGGAGTTTTGGAGTAGTGCCAGGCCGACGGGCAGTGGCGCCACTTTGTCGGTATCTGCCATGACATAGGGCCACAAGTATTGGTTCCATTCGTTGACCACGGTGATCATGGCGAAAGCCACCAATGTGGGGCCTGACACCGGGAGGAGCACTCGGAAGAGCAATTGCATCGGGCCGGCACCATCCATCCGTGCCGCCTCAATGAGCTCTTTTGGCAGGCTCATGAAGTGATTACGCATTAAGAACGTTCCAAAGGCGATTCCGGCGAGCGGGATAATGATGCCTTGGAAAGTGTTTCTCCATCCCAGACCGGCTACCAATGCATAGTTAGAGATCACGGTGATTTCACTGGGAACCATGAGCGCAGAAATGATGATGATAAAAATCAGATTGCGCCCGGGGAATCGGAGGATAGCGAGCGCATACGCACTCAGGACCCCCAGCGTAATTTTTACTGTGCACAGAATGACCGTGATGATGAGCGAGTTTCGTAGGTAATGCCAAAAAGGCACCCGCTGTGTTGCTTCATCATAATTTTGTGGGTGCATCTGATGGGGATACCACGTCACCGGGTTGGTGTAGATCTCTGGATGCGTTTTCAACGATCCGCTGAGAGTCCAATATAAGGGCAGCCCGATAAGCAAAAGAATAAAAATCATTCCGGCGTAGCCCACGGCTTTCTTTCCCATGTCACCTCTTCCTGTCTTGTTATGCCTCTTGTTATGGCCAGATGTATGGCTTTCCTTTACAGTCACCGTCTTTATCTCCCGTTATCCATCTGCCGGTCCATATAGCGAACCTGAACAAGAGTGAGGCACAACAGGATGAGGAAAAGGATGGTGGCGACGGTGGCTCCGTACCCCGCCCGGAAATTCGTGAATGTTTCCTGGTAGACCTGGTACACCAACGTGGTCGTGCCGGTTGTTTGCGGGCCACCCCGGGTCATTACTGAAATAATGTCGAAGACTTGGACAGAGTTGAGTGTTACGGTGATCGATAAGAAAAAGGTGCTCGGCCGCAACTGGGGGAGAATGACTTTCCATAATCGTGTCCACGGGCCGGCACCATCGATGGCCGCTGCTTCATCCAGTTCTTTATTCACGCCCTGCAATGCGGCGAGATAAATGACGAATGTGTATCCCAGGTTCTTCCAGATAAAGGTGAAGGTCACCATAAAAAGGGCCCATGCTGGCTCCGAGTAGAAGTTAGGCACGGGGATGTGAAAACGGCTGAGAATGTCCTGAATCAACCCAAAGTGAGGGTCGAAAATGAACTGAAATGCGACCCCGATGGCAGCCCCGGATAATGCGAAGGGGGCAAAAGCAATAGATCGGACAGCATTACGACCAAACAACTTTTGATCCAATATCAAAGCAAGAATAAGGCCTAAGGCCATGGAGCCGATCACGGCAAAGCCGGTAAACACAAGGGTGTTGAGAACAATGGTTCGGGTGTCATCTCGAGTGAGCCATTCCTTGTAGTTATCGAGCCCCACAAACGTCGCCGAGGGCGACGAAATATTCCACCGAAAGAATGACAAACGGATGTTGTCTATTAACGGCCGATACGTAAACACGGTCAGCAGCAGGAGATTAGGAAAAAGCAGTACTGCAGCTAGCAGCGCTTCTTTCCGTTGAGCCCGCTTGGTGTCTGGTGCGTGAGTTGGTTGACTATCGAGCACCCACACAGGCTAGCTCCCCTAACGAATCTTCCCGTGACCTTAGAGTAAACCGTCGAGAACATTTAGGTGAACAAACAGAAAACACCCACGCCCTTCCGTTTAGGAGAGCCTAGGTTTAGGATTTAAGTATGTTCTCTTGTTCACGCTCCCCACTAGTACTTGTTGCCAGTTCTACCGCCCTCACCGCGGCTCTCGCAGTGGGTGTGCCAGCACTAACGGCACCGGCGCCCGCAACAGCGGCACCGAGCATTCCGGATAATCTCCCCGTCTTCCCTCAGGTTCAGGAGAATCCATCCATCACTGTCACTTTTGAAGATGGAACTCCCGCCGAAGGTGCAACCGTGCACCGTGGTGATGTCCTCCTGGTCCACGGTTCCGGGTTCTCCCCTCAGGCCAACAAGGGCGGCTTCCCACTTCCGGTACCCCCGGGCACGTCCAACGGCGTATTCGTTCTCTACAGCGGGTTCCCCGATCAGTGGAAGCCCAGTGAAAACGCCGATTCCTCCACCCGCAAGCACCCCCACGACCGGATGGCGTGGGTCATGCCCAAGGGCACACTGGACGCAATTCCGCAGCAGCCGATTGACATGCACCGTTCCATCGCCCGCCAGGCTCAACCCATGAACGACGACGGCACCTTCACCGCTCGCCTCGTCGTCGATCCCCCTGAGCAAACACCCGGTACCAACTTCGGCGTGTACACCTACGCCGGTGGCGGATCCGTCAACCCAGCCGAGGAACTCTACGTTCCTATCAACTACTCGCCCGAGCCTGGCCCGAACACTCCGCCAGCACCCACGGAGGACCTCGTCGTTAAGGCAAACGAGCTTTTCACGGCGACCAAACTGGCACAGGGTGGAGTCAACCCCAAGAACGGGGCGGCCAAGCAGGACGATGCCCAGACTGTGTCGTTTAGCCGCGACCGTGCCGCCGAAGAAGCTGCAAACGATGGCATCCGTCGTTACAAAGGTTCCGTCACGGGGTCCGCACGGTTCAATGTTGTCGAGCTGACCGTCGCTAATCCGTGGATCATTACGCTGCCCAATGGCACCGAAATCCTGACTGCGGAGACATCGGACGGTAACGTGGGCCCAGACTCGTTGACTCGACGTCCCATCGGTATCTTATCGCCCGCCAATGAGAATGGTGCAAAGACCTATGGCATCGGGCCATTGCAGTACGGCGAATTGACCGAGCAGCAGTAAGACCGCGCCGGTGGTTGCATCGGCAGGTACACGGAGTACGCCGAGATTGAACACCATATACCCGACAAGGAGCAGTTTTATGGAAAGTGTGACAGTCCACGACATTCCCGACGGCGCGCAATTCGTCGACGTTCGCGAGGCAGATGAATATGCCGACGGCCATGCCGCGGGTGCTATCAACATTCCGCTCAGCGAATTAATGGGTCGCTACCAAGAACTGGACTTCGATCAACCGGCGTACATTATCTGCCTCTCCGGAGGACGGTCTACCCGGGCCTGCCAGTTCCTGGAGCAAAACGGCCTCGACGTCATCAACGTGAAGGACGGCACCTTGGCCTGGCGCGAAGCTGATCTCCCCATGGAAACGGGATCCGGCGACTAAGCTCCGGCGACGGCTAAGTCCAGTGGCTAAGCCCGGGCAACTCGGCTCGGGCACCTCTCATAAACCCCGGTTGAGCACGACAAACTCAGTGGAGTTATGCTCAGCGCCGGGGTTTTCGTCGTCAATAATCGTCATTGAATAACTACGCTGCCGTAACCAATACACATAGTCAATACACAATGGTCGAAGACGATAACGACATCATTTTTGTGGGAAATATCAATTGTTTTTAATACCCCACTTTCGGCTAAGATCAGCAATATGGCGAAGTCGAGCAAGAAAAAGAAATCTGGTCATAAGCCAGATAAATCAAACAAGGATGAGAATAAGGCTGCCCAAGGTGCAGATGGCACCGAAACCGCGCCAGCAACCCTCACCTCGGAAGTCGAAGACTCGCTTTTTTACCAGGTGTACCAGCTGAACAAAATGTTCAGAGAGGTCGCCGATAACACCCTTAATGAATTCGAGCTCTCTCAACGCGCGTACTGGCTTCTCGAATGCGTCCGACGCGACAAGGGCTATTCCCAAAGTGAGCTCGGAGAACTTCTCGGCGTTGACCGTTCCGACATGGTCCGCCTCATCGATTCGTTAGAGGAAGACAACCTGCTCCAGCGGGTACGCTCGACAGAAGACCGTCGAAAACAACTTATTACGATTACGCCAGACGGTATTACTGTTCGGCACAAGATTCGTCACGCGCTAACCGACGCCGAAAATGATCTGCTCGACGAACTCAACGACAAACAAAGTAACCGCCTACGGAAATACACCAGCAAGCTAACCACGGGAGTGTCATTGTGAATTCGCGGAGAGTGTTGGGGAACCATTCGCTCGCTTCACAACCCCACACTCTCACACGGATTTTTGCTGATCAGGCCGACGCCACCCCCGATGCCCTCGCCATCGACACGGGCACCCAAACCATCACATACGCTCGCCTCTCGCAGCGGTACCACGAAATTGCCGACGACCTACGCGCTGTTGCCGGACGTGGCGACCGCGTCGGCATCGCCATTGCCGACCCCATCGAGTACTACGCTGCCCTCCTTGCGACCATGTCTATCGGTGCAGCGTATGTCCCTGTGTCGGCGACTTCCGCACACGGTCAGGGACGCCAGGACGCTGACCTAGCCGTCACGGAACCATCTGCGGACCACACTGCCCACGATTCGCTGAACTCGCGGGACTCGATCGCTCGCCGGTCGGCCGGGGGAGAAAACCGCTCAGCCACTGGAAACAACGGAAGACACCAGTCCCAGGCCCGCGGCGGAACGGTCCCCTATTCGGCATTAACCTCACGCCCGCGCGCCATCCCCCGGTCACCCGAACCGGCCTCCGGATATTCACTCGACGAGGTGAGCGCCGGACTCCGACTCACCGCCGCTGTAACAGACTCAGGCGTTCAATCCCTACGGCCGGCAACACGCCAGGCCCACAAGCCATCACCCTCCGACGCTGCCGCTGTGTTCTTCGGCAGCCGATCATTGGTTCTCCCCCATCGTTGCGCCACCGCCGGGATCAGCGCGGAAACACACCTTTTTGTTCCCGACGACCCCATCGGCGCTGGCGACCGCGTCGGCGCGATAGCGTCCCACACGGATCCACGCAGCGTCGAAGAAATATGGCTGGCCTGGTCCACCGGCGCGTGCCTCGTGCCCTACACGAATGACGCTGTACACGGGTCCGCCCCTACGACCATTGACCGCTGGATCGCAGACCGCAGCATCTCTGTCATCTCAACGACGCCGAGCGACGTCTTGTCCTGGCACACCGACCCCACCGCGTTACGCCTCCTCATCCTGGGCGGCGAGCCCTGCCCGGCTGACATCACGCGCGTCATGGCCGGGCGCGAAGTGTGGAATACGTACCGCACTGAAGCAACCGGGGTCACGTCGGCAGCCAAAATAACCCCGGAGACTCCCCTGTCGCTGATGGGGCAACCGCTGGCCGGTTGGGAAGCAACCGTCATTGACGAAGTGGGGCACCCCGTCGAGCCTGGGCGGGCCGGCGAACTTGTGATCAGCGGTGTTGGGCTCGCCCACTACTTCGACCTCATCCACGATGCGGAGACCTTCGCGCCCGTCTCGCAATTCGGATGGAACCGCGCGTACCGGACCGGCGACCTCGTCACCGTCAGCGAGGACGGTCTGCATTTCGTGCGGCATATCGACGAGCAGGCGCGCATCAGCGGGCACCGCGTGGATCTCATCCATGTCGACGCTGTTCTCCACGACCTCCCGGGTGCCGACGACACCACAGCGGCGCTCACGACGTCGACGCACGGGCCGAAGCTGCTGGGTTACGTCCAAAGTAAGAGTCTGACGGAAAAATCGGCGCAAACGTATCTGGCCCGGCGCGTGCCGCGGGCGCTGATGCCATCTATTTACGTTGTGAATGCGCTGCCCCACCAGCCGGAGATCTCTCATCAGCCGACGTCATCTAGGCAAACGTCTTCTGAGCATGAGTCGCAGAACTCCAACCAGAAAGCCGCCGATACGAAGACGCATGATGCGTCGACGCCAACTCCGTCGACACGTGATACGTCGACACCCCCGACCACGCCTCCGCAGGAAAGCTCCACTACGGCGATCGTGCCAGCTACACAGGACTCGTCGTCGCAACGAAAAATGAGCTTCCGCGGTGGATGGCGGAAGCTCATGGCAACGATCGGTCGCTGGTTCAGAGGGAACTAATCACCAGAAACTCATCACCGGGGACTAGTCACCGATTTGGTCGCGGCCGCGCTTGACAATCTTCGGATCGGGCTGGCCGACAATGTCGTAGTCCTTATCCGTGTACTCGAACTTTGAGAGCACATAGCGCATCGCGTTAATACGTGCGCGCTTCTTGTCATTGGACTTAATCGTGATCCACGGCGACTCATTCGTGTCCGTGTAGCGGAACTGCTCTTCCTTGGCCCGCGTGTAATCGTCCCACTTATCCAGGGACGCCAAGTCCATCGGCGAGAGCTTCCACTGCCGCACGGGGTCAACCTGGCGAATGGCGAAGCGGGTGCGCTGCTCTTTCTGCGTCACCGAGAACCACAGCTTGGTCAAGCTAATTCCGGACCCCATAATCATGTTTTCCAACATGGGGACCTCGCGCAAGAACTCCGCATGCTGCGACTCTGTACAGAACCCCATCACGCGCTCGACGCCGGACCTGTTGTACCAGGAGCGGTCGAAGAACACGATTTCGCCCGCCGCTGGATAGTGCTCGATGTAGCGCTGGAAGTACCAGGACGTGGATTCACGCGGCGACGGCTTTTCCAAAGCGACGGTCCGCGCACCACGGGGATTCAAGTGCTCATTGAAGCGCTTAATCGTGCCACCCTTACCCGCAGCATCGCGCCCTTCGAAGAGAATGATGTGCTTCTGGCCCGTATCCTTCGTCCAGTTCTGCCATTTCAGCAGCTCGATCTGAAGGGCGCGCTTAATATGCTCGTATTCCTTACGAGTCATGCGCTCGTCGTAGGGGTAGTTTTCACGCCATGTATCTACGCGATGCCCATCGGGGGTAATGAGTACTGGGTCATCTTCATCGGAGTCATCGACGATATAGCCTTCGGTATCAGCAAGGTCGACGACGTGGAACTCCTCATCGTTCGAGGTTTTTCCCTCCTTAGCACCGTCCTCGGCGCTAGTGGTGTCCTTTTTCCGATCGTCTTCATCAGCCATATTCAAAGTCTATGACGAACGGGCGTTGAACCGGGCATCAACTAGGCAGGTCGGGGGGTTAATGTGGGGGTTATCTCCCCCACACCGCCGCTATTCGGCACGAATCAGCAGAGCCAACCGACATAACAAAAACAGACCGTTCCGAGATCGGAACAGTCTGTCAGTGCTTGTCAGGCGTCACGGTCATTGGCCACACGGTTAGAAAACCCGCGGGCCAATAAACGCGGGCCAATAACTCAGCCTCTATGTGGTTCTAATTAGAAGCCACCCATGCCGGCCATCTCATCGGCACCCGGTGCAGCTGGAGCAGCAGGCTCAGGCTTGTCCGCAACGACGGCCTCCGTCGTCAAGAACAGGGATGCGATGGAGGATGCGTTCTGCAGTGCGGAACGCGTCACCTTCACCGGATCGTTAATACCAGCGTCCATCAGGTTGACGTACTCGCCGGTGGCTGCGTTCAAGCCGAAGCCTTCGTCGAGGTTAGCAACCTTGTCTGCGACGACGCCGGGCTCGAAGCCAGCGTTGACAGCGATCTGCTTCAACGGAGCTTCCAGGGCGGCACGGAGGATGCGGACACCGATGGCTTCGTCGCCAGCGAATCCGAGGTCATCATCCAAGACGGAGGATGCCTGCAGCAGTGCGGATCCACCACCAGCAACAATGCCTTCCTCGGCGGCGGCCTTAGCGTTGCGCACAGCGTCCTCGATGCGGTGCTTACGCTCCTTCAGCTCAACCTCGGTTGCGGCACCAACCTTCAGCACAGCAACGCCACCGGCCAGCTTGGCCAAGCGCTCCTGCAGCTTCTCACGGTCGTAGTCCGAGTCAGAGTTCTCAATCTCCGCACGGATCTGCTTGACGCGGCCTTCGATCTGCTCCGAGGAGCCAGCACCCTCAACGATGGTGGTCTCATCCTTCGTGACGACGACCTTGCGGGCACGGCCCAGCATCGGGAGGTCAGCGTTCTCCAGGGTGAGGCCAACTTCCTCGGAGATAACCTGGCCACCGGTCAGAATGGCCATATCCTGCAGCTGAGCCTTGCGGCGGTCACCGAAGCCCGGAGCCTTCACAGCAACGGACTTGAAGGTTCCACGAATCTTGTTCACAACGAGGGTGGACAGAGCCTCACCCTCGACGTCCTCAGCGACGATCAGCAACGGTTTGCCGGACTGCATGACCTTTTCAAGCAGCGGGAGGAGGTCTTTCACATTCCCGATCTTGGAGGACACGAGCAGGATGTAGGGATCCTCAAGGACGGCTTCCTGGCGCTCCATGTCGGTCGCGAAGTAGCCGGAGATGTAGCCCTTGTCGAAGCGCATACCTTCGGTGACTTCGAGGTCAACGCCAAAGGTGTTGGACTCCTCAACGGTGATCACGCCGTCTTTGTTGAGCTTGCCGTCGCCCACCTTGTACATGGCCTTGGCGATCAGCTCACCAATGGTCTGGTCGGCGGCAGAAATGCCAGCCGTTGCGGCGATTTCTTCCTCAGTTTCGATGTCCTTAGCGGAATCCAGCAGCTGCTTGGTCACAGCCTTGGTAGCAGCCTGAATACCGCGCTTAATGCCCATCGGGTTGGAGCCAGCAGCGACGTTGCGCAGGCCCTCACGGACGAGCGACTGAGCCAGAACGGTCGCTGTCGTGGTTCCGTCGCCGGCAACGTCGTCGGTCTTCTTCGCAACCTCTTTAACGAGCTCCGCACCGATCTTTTCGTACGGATCCTCGAGTTCGATTTCGCGGGCGATAGTCACACCATCGTTGGTGATCGTGGGAGCGCCCCACTTCTTTTCTAGGACGACGTTGCGGCCCTTTGGCCCTAACGTCACCTTGACTGCATCAGCAAGGGCGTTGAGTCCCTTTTCCAATCCGCGGCGAGCTTCCTCGTCGAAAGCAATGATCTTGGCCATGAGGCTTTCCGATCCTCCGTTTATGTTGACGACACACGATCCGGCAGCGGCGCCCGCGACGGCACGAGAAATATGTGTCTTCTATTTCTCTCACCACAGCCGGTGAACATTTGTTGTAACTCTCTGGCACTCACAGTCCCGGAGTGCTAACTCTTGTTTAGCAGTCTCGGGCTTAGAGTGCAAGGTTTCAGGTTGAGATGGTTGAGATGGTTGCAGTCCGACGCTGCCTCTCCCCTCGAGGGCGCTACCCTAGGGAGCATGACTCACGACGCTGCAGACAGCAAAGAAACACACTCTACAGATACAGCGAGCATCTATTCCCCAGAGGAAGCCACCCACTACGTCACCTCACGAATGGATGACGTTCGCTCGTGGTTAACCGAACTCGTGGGCTGCGCTTCTGTCCACGACTTCGCCGGACTCGAAGAGGAGACAACCCGCGCCGCTAACTGGGTGGTCGACGCTTTTACGGCCGCCGGCATCCCCGTCGAAAAGCACCAGACTGCCGACGGTTCTACTGCCGTGATTGGGGTGCGTCAGCCCAGCGAGGGTATGCCGACCGTCATGCTGTACTCGCATTATGACGTCCAGCCGGCCACGGATACTGACGCGTGGGATTCCGACCCGTGGACGCTCACCGAACGCAATGGGCGGTGGTACGGGCGCGGTACCGCAGACTGCAAGGGCAATGTTGTGATGCACCTCGCCGCCTTGCATGGACTCAAAGAGTGGGAGGAACTGCACCCGGAGGCACCGAAGCTCGGCATCCGCGTTGTTGTCGAAGGCTCCGAGGAGCGTGGCGGTGCCGGATTAGACGCACTATTAAAGGAGCGTCCCGAGCTTTTCTCTGCCGACGACATCTTGATCGCCGATTCCGGTTCCGATCGTGTTGGCGAGCCCGCGCTGTGCACGTCGTTACGCGGTAGCGCAGGAGTAAAAGTTACTTTGCAAACGCTGGAAGGACCGGTTCACTCGGGGCAATTCGGCGGAGCTGCGCCCGATGCTCTTCTGGCGATGATCCACCTTCTCGGCACGCTGCACGATGACAATGGTCTGCTCACTGTCGACGGTTTGGACACCTCAGGTCATTGGGATGGTAACCAAGCCGATCCAGAGAATTTCCGTAAAGACGCGTCGGTGCTGGATGGCGTTGAGCTTTACGGAGCGGCCGGCACCACGCATGGCGACGGCCCCAGCGTGACTGACCTCACCGTCGCGCAGCCGGCCATTACGGTCACGGCTCTGGACGCAGTTCCCACCAAGGACGTCATCAATGCCGTGCCGGCCAGCTGCGCTGCGGTGTTGAACCTGCGCGTGCCGTCGACCATGGATCCCGTCAAGGCGCAAGACACACTCGTCAAGCACCTGGAAAACCACGTCCCGTGGGGCACTCACATCACCATCGAGCGCGAGTCGATCGGCGAACCTTTCCGCGCCGACACGTCGGGGCCCCTTCACGCCACTCTCGGCCAAGCCATGACCGACGCTTTCCAGACGGACGTCGTGTACAACGCCTCTGGCGGATCGATCCCGCTCTGCGCGGGCCTTCTCAAGGCGAATCCCAACGCTGAGCTCGCCCTCTTCGGCGTCGAGGAACCCGAAGCGCGGATCCACAGCGCTAATGAGTCGGTTGATCCGTCCGAGGTCAAGCACTTCGCCATCGCGGAACTACTCTTCCTCGCGCGGTTCGGAAGGGACTAGCCACGTCGGAGGGGATTAATCGCGGCCCCTCGTCGAGCCCCTTCCAGTACCCCCGCTATAGCCCCCTCAAGCAGATATTCCACATTTCGAGAATCTGCATGTTCAGGGGGTATTTTTATGCTCTATTTGTTCAGCCACAGCTTAAGCGTGCCGTCGTTTTACCCCCGATCTACAACCGTGTATCCGAACCATGTTGCGTGGGTCACACGACGTCGATACAGTTGCCACCATGCTTAAGGCGAACCTTAAGGGACTTCGCAACCTCAAGCACTCGGCTCTGGCCACCTCGAACACCCTCGAGGTCACCGCAGCGTCGGCCCTCATCGCGGCCCCCGCGCTACGAGTACTTAAGGCTAGCGACCTCGGCGGCGAGCAGGACTGACCTCGTCCGCCCAGGATTGAGCCCAGAACCCCAGGCCCCGTCAGTCCGCCCGCCCGTGATGGCCACCGCGCTATCACCCCGGATACAACTGACGATGGCACCGTCCGATCACGACGGATCCGCTCGATCCTGATGGCCCAACCATACGGCCCCTGATTACACGGAACGGCCCAACACGATGACTGGCCGATCTTCCAGCGTCATCACAGCACCATCGCGGCCCCGTCGACACAGGACAGTGCCGACACAGGACAAAGCTGTAACCAGGGTGAAGCGCCAAAGAAATAAGGATTCCGCCCCCGTGTTTATCTATACCCCCAGCCGACGTCGCACACACTCATTCACCCGGGACACCACCAGAGCTTTCTCCACACCCAACCAGGGCACGAACTTCGAGGCGCAGCCCACCCGTCGCACTTTTGCCGACGACCCCTTCCGCGCCCGATTCGGCCACCGACTGCCCCGCGGATTGCGGGAACAAGCCCACGGCATGGCCTGGCGGACGTTCACGGAAACATTTTGCTCTCCCGGTGGTGCGCTGAGCTTACAATCGCTGAACCACGAGCAGCTGCGCGCCGGACGTCGTCGCTACACCATCACTCTGGCTGACAGCACGCAGCCGCCCTCCCAGCGCACATCCACCCACACCATCACATCGATGGGCGCTATCAGCGCCATGACCCACATCCTGGCTGACGGTGGACGTCGCGTCGAGATCCTGGAATTCCACCAGTTCACGATCTTCGAAGCAACCGTCACCATGATCTATGCAGCCCATGATCGTCGGAAAGTCTGGACCGTCGGATTCGGTTCTAATCCCGACATTTCTGCCGCTAATTCCCTGGTCAACGCTGCTAATCGCCTGTACCCGACGGTTAAATAGGCCGGCCGCTCAGTGAGCCGACCACCGGCCGATCACCACCAGCCAGCGTTACCTCTCGTCCGGGAAGTTCTCTTTCAACTCTTTAATCGACGCGCGCACGGCGGCCTTCCACGCGTCCGGCGTCGCAAACCCATCTAGCGCCCCGGCTTCGCCAGCCAAACGAACGCCGGGTTCGCGGGCAGCACCTGCCGCACGGGCTATCCGCCGCTGACGCTCATAGGACGCCCCCTTTTTCACAATCGTCAGGACATCCTCCAACTCGCGTCGGCACGATAAATCGTCGGCAACGGGCCGGAGCCGCTCAACCCACTCGCGAATATCGTCGCGCACATCCTTTTCATTGGTGTCTCGATCCACAATGACGATCGCATCCAGGCCATACCGCGCCGCACGCCACTTATTTTCGACGATGTGCCACTGCTGCAGGCTCGGCAAGTCCTCCCCGCGGTCGTAGGCGCGGTCGAAATACACCACCGCGCAATGAACAAAAGCAACGATCGCGCTGAGATCGCGCATGTTGGTGGTGGCGTCGGCAAAACGGACTTCAATGGTTCCCCATTTGCCTGCTGGACGGATATCCAAATGCATGGCGTCGGGCTTGTCGATCACCCCACTGCGCAGCTGGTCACGGGTGAATTCCTCCCACTCGGCCCAGGTTGTCATGGGGTACGGGAGCCCGGCCGTCGGCAATTGTTGATACAGGAGCGTCCTATTGCTGGCGTACCCGGTGTCCATCCCCTCCCACGCGGGCGAGGAGGCGGACATTGCCAAAATGTGGGGATACAAGGTGAGCATCGCGTTGATGATCGGCCATACCCGTTCCTTCGAGCGGATTCCCACATGCACATGAATACCCCAGATCAGCATCTGGCGGCCCCACCATTGGGTACGCTCGATGATTTGTTGATAGTTCGTCTTATCCGAGAGTTCCTGATCGCCCCAGTGGGCGAAGGGGTGGGTGCCGACGGACAGCAATTCGACGCCGATATCATCCGCGGCCCGGAGCGCGAGATCGAGGGATTCGCGCAGGTCATCTTCAACATCGGCCACCGTGTTGCACACGGCCGTGACGAATTCAATCGTGTTCGAGAGGAATTCGCGGACAACGCGGTGATTCGGATCCATCGTGGACATCACATGCAGCAACTCCCCTGCACGCGGCGTGAGGTCCAGGGTCGTGGGGTCCACCAAGGCCAATTCCCACTCCACGCCCAATGTCGGCGCGGGGGAGGCGTTAAATGCGACAGTGGGAGGTTTTTCCGATGTCACTATGGTCTACCTTCCGGGCGTAAGACGACGACGCCGGGCCTTTCAGCCAAGCGTCGTAATGTTCATAAGTCGTGCGGTAGAACCGATCGGTCAGCCCGCTACTGATTCATATCAGCCGTCGTAACAACAACCACGGAGCCCGGGTGCTGGCCGGACACCATTTCCGCGTTGGCCAATTGCTGGTTGGTTTGGTCAGTTTTCGGCTGAGCTTTGAGCCCCAACGCCGTAGCTACCTCAGTTGCAGCAGCTTTGCTATCTGCGTTGTCGTCATACAGAACGACCGAGCCAGGGAAAGCCGCAGCTCCGTCGGCAGGCAAGTTACCGAACGAGGTGTTGGTCCAGCTATCGGCGTTGAGGTTTTTGGAAACCTTCTCTGCCAAACCTTGAACTCTCGAGTTGTTCAGAACGGTAACCTGAACTTTACTCTTATCCACCTTTTTATCCGTACTAGCGCCGTTGCTTCCGCTGTTCCCGTCCTGTGCAGCCGAGCCATTATCGGTGGTGTTCTGCGTGCCTTGGTTGCCGGCCGTGTTCTGTCCCTGGTCGGCGGTGCTGTCCGGATTATTGGCGTTATCGCCCGGCTGTTGCTGGCCTGTGGCAGCCCCAGCCCCTGGCGCACCGGTATTCCCCGGGTTCACGGGGGCCGACGACGACGTCGAACTTGCTGCTGAGTTGTCATCGTCCTTATCACCGCTCACCAGGTGGTAGATGCCAAAAGCGATCAGCGCGACGGCCACGACTAACAAGATCACGCCGATCGTGCGCAGCGGAACTTTGGACTTCTGAGTCTTCTTAGGCTGATCCTCTGCCGACGCTGCACGTGCGGGCTCTGATGCGCCGAGGTCCGACGCTAGAGGCGCCGCTGCCTCGTCATAGTTAGTGGGTTCGTCGTATTCCGCGCGGTCGTCATAGTCGAACGGTTCGGCGGGCTCATTGGGTTCGACGGGTTCCGATGCGGCCGCGCGCGACGTTGATGCCCCTCTACTGACGGAACCGTCGTGTGGGGTGGCGTGGCCATCGTGGGCGCCCGCCGCGGATGCGGCCTCTGGGCTGGCGCTTTCGTGATGATGCGGGGTCTCCTCGTACGAACCATAACCGGCGAAACCGGTGTACCCACCCTGAGCAGCACTCTCTCCTGCGGAATAATCGCCCGATTCTCCGGAGGAATATCCAGATTCCCCCTGGTCAGCGAAGGATCCATCGTTAAACGCTTGATCCTCGTAGACGCCATCACGTGCACCGTCGGTGTGCACGTCGTCGTCGAATAAATCATCGTTATCGCGATGATTATCGGCGCGACCATGAGAGCGGTCGCGATGGTTGCGGGGCGATTGTCCAGGTTCGTTATCGAAATTCACAAAACAATAATAACTTATTTCTCATTAGTCACTTTTATTTCATTCCCTGTGTCGGCAATACAGACGCACATTCGCTGCACCGTGTTGGTTAATAGAGCCGGCCGATGGGGACGGTCAGCGCTACCGACGGGGCCGACCAATGGAGCCGGTCATTACGGGCGATCAGTACGGACGGTCAGAATTCGCAATGCGCAGCAACCGGGACACCGTCGTCGGGAACTCCTCAAGAGCTTCTCTACGCTGGATTAACCGGAAAAGACGCTGGTAGTAGCGGATCGGACTCAGATTGAACCGACGGCGAATCAACTCGTCTTTTGCAGAATCTCTCCTCCACACACGCCGCTCAAATTCCAACATGCGTCGCTCGTCGTCAGTGAGTCCACGTTGTGTCTTGTCCTCATTGTGGGAATCATTGTGGGCATCACTAGTGGCGTCATCCGCATCATGCGCGTTGGCGGAATCCTGTGCGCTGTCGGAAGTGTCACCATCGCCATGAGCAGATCCCGCGTCATTCGTCGTCACCCTATTGTTCACCCCGCAATCATTCTTCTCGTCCACTACGTCCATCGATATCCGCAGACGATATCCGCAGTTCAACCACCATGAGCTCGGCAGATAGGGCGCACGCCTTCTCTATCTGACCGTCCGTATCTGACCGTGTCAGGAACTGCCACTACTCTATACCCCATGACTGTGCGCCCAATTGTTATCGCTGGTGATCCTGTCCTCCATAACCCCACCCAGCCTGTTACCGAGTCACCCGAGGAAATTGCCGAACTCGTTGCAGATATGTATGAAACTCTCGAGCTCTCTCATGGAGTCGGCCTCGCCGCAAACCAAATCGGAGTTGCCAAGCGGCTCTTCGTTTACGACTGCCCCGATATCGAAGGACCCGACGGCGATTCCAAGTCAGAGGAAAAACTCAAAGCTCAAGGGGGACCGCGACGTAAAGGATGCGTGGTCAATCCTGTTCTAGAAACTTCCGAGATCCCCGAGACAATGCCGGCTATCGACGGCTCCGACGCCGAGGGCTGTCTCTCTGTACCTGGCTTGGACTTTCCCACAGGACGCGCACACTGGGCTCGCGTCACCGGAACCGACGAACACGGGGAGCCAGTGAGCATCGAGGGCTACGGGTTCTTCGCGCGGTGCTTGCAGCACGAGGTCGGCCACCTGGACGGCTACCTCTACACCGACATGCTCATCGGCCGCTGGGCACGCATGGCGAAGAAGAAAATTAAACGCAACGGGTGGACCGTTCCCGGAAATACCTGGACACCGGGCGTTGATCCCGATCCCTTCGGCGAAGACGATGAGTAAAACGATCAAGACGAGTAAAGAGTGACCGCCCATGGCTGACTCCACACCGGCACATCTCCCGATCTCCCGCTGGTCCGACCCTGCCTCACTCGTCGTCGGAGCGCGCGTTGTCATCCGACGACGACTGACCGACGCCAGCCCGCACGGGGACCACTTCACCGACGTCATCGGGACGCTCATCTCACTCAACCCGCTGGTCGTTCGTCGGCACAACACCGGGATACCCGGCGAAGAGATCACCATCGACCCACAACTTATCGACGTCATTAAGCCCCTGCCCGCGAAACCCGTGCGCAACAGCGATATCCGGGCCGTGGAACATGCCTACGCGCTCGCGTTCCCCGGCGTGATCCACCACGAGTGGGTACATGGGTGGCTGGTTCGCGTCGGCGATGGAGTGACCGAGAGGTCAAACAGCGCTGTCCCCCTGGAACCTCACACGGCGTTTGACGAGGTTCCCGTGGACGCAATTCGTGCCATATATAAGGAATATGGGTTGCCGACGCTGATTGCCGCGCCGGATCGCATCGCGCGGCCCGCGTTCCGCATGCCCGGCGCGTGGACACGCGGGCCCGAAATCATCACGATGACCAAGGACCTGGAGACCGCGCCGGCGTCGGCGGGTGCGTCGGCAAAAGACGGCTCCGCGGAAGGGGGCCCGGCGGAAGACGATTCAGCGATTAGGAACATTGCCACGCACACTGTGTCCGATGACCTTCTCTCGCGGAACATCACGTGGGAGGTTGGCGAGCAACCAAATGATGACTGGCTATCCCTCTACCACTTCCGCGGCCAACCTCTGCCGGAATCAGCCCTGCGCCAACTATCGCACGAAATCGACGGACTCCTCGGCTTCGGACGCATCGTTATTGATGGAGAGACCGTCGCTATCACGAGAGGAACCATCACTCACTCGCCCGATGGCCGCGCATGGCTGGGGTACTCCGCCGTGGAGGTAGCCGAACACTATCGTCGGCACGGATTGGGCACGCTCATGGGTGCCATCATGATGGATTGGGGCCGACAGCACGGCGCGGACACCGCATACCTGCACGTCATCGAATCGAACACTCCCGGACGCAATCTATATCACAAGCTGGGCTTCGGCGAACACCATCGCCATCGCTACCTGTCGAATGCGTCCACCGCGTGCACGGAGAGTGTAGGCACAACCGCGCGCACCACCCCCAACCCGGATACGTCACACACGAAGTAAGCTCACCCCTATGCGATTGGCCACCTGGAACGTCAACTCCGTCCGCACCCGACTCCCACGGATCGTCGATGTACTCAACCGACACGACATCGACGTCCTCGCCATGCAAGAAACAAAATGCAGCGAGGACCAATTTCCCCGCGACGCCTTCACCGACGCCGGTTATGAGGTAGCCGTCAGTGGAACGAACCAGTGGAATGGGGTCGCGATCGCCTCCCGCGTTGGCCTCACAGACGTCCATACACTCCCCCATCAACCCGGATTCTCAAAGGACCTCACCGCGGAGCAAACGGTCGAACCCCGATCGATCGCGGCGACCTGTGGTGGCATTACCGTCATGAGCCTCTACGTCCCCAATGGCCGAGAAATCAGCAACATCCACTTCACCTACAAACTTCGGTTCCTCGATGCGGTCCGCACCTACGCCGCCACGGCCGTCGATAATGACCCCGAATTACGCCTGGCCCTCGTCGGAGATTGGAATATCGCTCCCCATGACACCGATGTATGGGATCCTCACTTCTTCATTGGGCACACCCACGTCACGCCGCGTGAGCGTAACGCTCTCACAGCGCTCGAGGATGAAGGATTTACCGACGTCACCCACAATTCGGGCTACACGTACTGGGACTACACGGCGGGGCGGTTCGGGCGGAACCAAGGCATGCGCATCGACATGCAATGGGCATCACCTGCGCTCGCGGAAGGCGCTGGAGCGGTCAACGTCGATAAGGATGAACGTGCTGCGAAAGGCAGCAGCGATCACGCCCCACTCATCGTCGACTACGACGGGATTTAACCAGGCCAGTGGTCGATCGATGTGCCGGTGACAAATGAGGCCAGCACGTGTCTCAACCAGTGGTCTAAACCAGTGACTGATAGGAAGCGTATCTCGGGGCAGTTCAGATGTGACGACTATAACCCTCACATCGAGGAGATCCGTGGTTAGCTGCTTCGATTAATTTCCTAAGATATAACTCGTGACTTCCGACAGCATGACCGCACCCGTCTCTAGCGCATCACCATCCCCGGCCACCGACCACGACGGCCACGATAAAGAAACGCGCCATGACCAGGACGCGAACATCGCCGGTGGGTACCCCTCACCGCTCAGTAGAGAAGAGATTCACGTCCTCTCCGCCGCGCTGTATAACTTCCTGTCGGCCATGCGGCGGCTAGTGGAACAGCCCCTTCACTCCATGGAGGTCAATCAATCGGAAATCGAAGTCCTCTACTTCGTGCATAACCACCCCGGCGTCGGCGTATCCGACATCGCACGTATGCGTTTCCTGCGAGTATCTAATGTCTCGACAACGGTTCGCGCTCTCATCGCCAACGGCCTTCTTAACCGGGCATCCAACCCCGACGATAAACGCGCTCAAATGCTCCAAGTGACCGAGAAGGGGTCGCAGGTTCTCAACGATATTGCTGAGCGATGGGCCACATTAATCAACAAAATTACCGACGAAATGAACCCCGACAGCGTCCGAATACTTCACGAGGCATCGGAGCGCCTTAACGAAACAGCCTTTGCCACCGAGCACGTCATTGACGTTATGCAAACGCAGTCAGGAGAATAAAGCGAACCCACAGTACGGTCACGCCATGCGGGGCGAGACCATATGGGGCCATACGAAACGTCGCCGTGCTACGCGTCCCGCTTCACGAACACGACCACCCCGATGACGAAGAGCACAAGTGCCCACACCGCGAAGTAAATGACGCCCCCCGTCGTCCCCCACGGTGCACCATCGAGTTTTCCATCGCTCACCCACGCACTGAGGTTAGCGAAAGGCCGATAGCCTTTGATGTGATTGCCCACCTTTGGGATCAAGGTGATCAAGTCCTCGAGGACGAGCTTCCACAGCAGCATGATGGCGATAGCCCCTGCAGTCTGTCGGACAAGGAACGCCACACCAATTGCCATCACGACGACCAGCAAGGCCTCCACGGCCGTCGTCACATACGCCCGTCCTGAGGAGCCGGAGAACACTTCCATCCCGGAGCCATAGTCACCAGCCAACCACTTGAAGACCAACACGCTGGTGATCGTCGAAAAGAAGGACAACACTACTGCGACCAGGCCATAAACGATCGTTTTCGCTATCGCAATGATCGGCCGCTTCGGGGTCATCATGATCGTCTCATTGATGGTCTTGAAGCGGTACTCCGTTGTCACCAAGAGAGTGGCCATGATGATGATCACCATGACACCAAATAGCTCGAACCCCTGAATAGCGGTGATGGCGTCTATCCTCGGCACGTCCGTCATGTCCTCCGGATCCATCGAATCCAGGGCAGTTTTCGAACCCCACCCCATCAGAGCGGCGAACGCCCAGCTCAAAACAACAATTAAGATCGACGTCCACGCAAACGATTTTGTCGACGCTAGCTTCGTCCACTCAGCACGAATCGAGTTAACCATCATCAGTTCTGTCCTCCCTGAGCTGCCGCGCCGTGGTATTCGACGTCATCACCTGTGAGTTGCAAAAACGCGTCTTCCAAAGATCCGTGGTGTTCTTCCAACTGAAGGACAGGGATCCCATAGGAGTAAGCCACCTTGCCGACGTCATCAGTGGATACCCCGGAGACAACGAATACCTCACGGCCGACGTTATCGCGGTCCATCGTGAAGGTGATATTTTCCTGTTTAAGGGCCTGCGCCATGTGCTCGTGGTCGCCAACGCGCAAGCGCGTCGCGCTACCGCCCCGCGATGACGTGAACTCCTCCACCGTCGTATCGGCGACGAGTTTGCCCCGGCCAATGACAACCAAGTTATCCGCAGTCAACGCCATCTCAGAGAGCATGTGCGAGCTAACAAACACCGTGCGCCCCTCGGCAGCAAGATTCTTGAGAAAGGTGCGCACCCAACGGATACCCTCCGGGTCCAAACCGTTGACCGGTTCATCCAGGATCAGAGTCTCGGGATCGCCTAAAAGCGCTCCGGCCAATCCCAGCCGCTGGCTCATACCCAGGGAGAATCCCCCCGCTTTTTTGGAGGCCACATCGGTTAATCCCACTAAACGCAAAACTTCCTCGACACGATCAGTAGAAATGCCACTGGCCTGTGCCATCCACTTCAGGTGAGTGCGGGCGGACCGGTTCGGATGGACCCATTTGGCCTCTAACAGTGCCCCCACTTCCTTGGCAGGCGCCGGAAATGACTGATAATTCTTCCCGTTCACCGTTGCCGTGCCCTTTGTTGGACGATCCAGCCCGGTAATCATCCGCATCGTGGTCGACTTACCAGCCCCATTCGGGCCAAGAAAACCAGTAACAACACCTGGCTTCACCGTGAAGTCGAGCGAATCTACCGCTACCTTGTCCCCATACCTCTTTGTGAGGCCATGTATTTCGATCATAGAAACCAGTTTGGCATATTTTCAGCAACGAAGACAGACTTCAATCACACTCGCGTCCGTGTAACGCTTAGACTAGAGAGACAGATGTGACAATTGTGCTACCGGCGCGCGACCGGCCTCCCCACCAAGCACAACGATCGCGCACACGGCACGAGCACCGATGCCGAGCAACGGTACAGAAACGTTGCAGCGACGGAAACGTACCGCATCGGCAAAGAAGTAGCACAACGGCATACAAACTGGCGACAGGCGCAACACGTAGGGGGCCCGTATGGCACGAGAACGAGGAACAGGGCGCAACCGCGGCCCATCCCACTCCTCCGACGCAAGCCATATCCGGCTCAGCGCCATGGACGATTCCCTCGAACCCGAAGACGCCGATGCACAGCCAAGCCGCTGGCACTTCCTTCACGATGCCCTAGCCCCCGCATTGAAATTCCCTGGCCGAACGTGGGCCTATTTGCGCACATCTCCAGGTCGGCTAACAGCAATGACAACCATCCTGGTCATAGCCATCGTTGCCGCCGGTGGCGCCCTGACCTACGCCTCATCAACCCGACAAGACCAACTAAACAACTTGGTCAAGAACACAGAGCCACTTTCCAACGCCGCGCAACGGCTATACGGGTCACTTTCCGTGGCAGACTCCACCGCCACTATCGGATTCCTTGAAGGTGGCGTCGGGTCCCAATCGGAAGACGAGCGCTACACCACCGCCATTCAGACCGCGTCGACTGCGCTCGTCGAGGCAGGTGCCGGCGCGAACTCCGACGACCACGAAGTCCTCCAGCTCCTCGCGGTGGTCAACCAGCGGCTTCCCATTTACACGGGGCTCATCGCTCAGGCACGCACGAATAACCGGGAAGGCAACCCCATTGGCGCCTCCTACCTCACCGAGGCCAGCGCCATCATGCAGAACTCCATCATTCCCGCCGCGTCGCGCCTGTACACCATCACCTCCGACCGCGTCCGTCACCAAGCCAGATCGCTGACGCGGCCCATGTGGTTCCCCGCGTCGGGCCTCCTTGCAGCCATCATCCTCCTGATCATCGCGCAATTGTGGCTCGCTGCACTCACCAACCGACGCCTCAACGGCGGTCTGCTCTTCGCCACCGTCGCCATGACCATCGCACTGTTCTGGCTGGCGATATCATCGATCGTCATCGTCGCGGTGGGGAACGCGGACTTTAACCGCGCCTCCGACCCCCTCCACGAGCTAACCGCCTCCCGCATCAGTGCACAAAAAGCCCGAACCGACGAAGCCCTCATGCTGGTGCGGCGAAGCGCGGATCAATCGTCAGCGGATTTCTCCACCACGGTAAGCGACGTCCAAAAGACACTGACACAACTGAAAGATGACGGCACGCTCGACGACGCGGACGACAACCAAAACACTGACGCATCGTCGACCACGAAACCATCAGATGCCCTCGACGACGCAATCGTCGCCGCGAATTCGTGGAAAGTGTCGCATCAGGAACTCGCGAACCGAATCGGCCGCGGGGATTACACCGGGGCCGTCAATATCGCCGTCGGTCGCGATGAGTCCACCTTGAATTCGGAGCGGCAATTCATTCAGCTCGATCACTCCCTGAGGGCACTAATCCAAGACACCCGCAGCAACCTGCGGACCTACCTCGAAAATAGCCAGGACACCTCGCAAAATATCACCCGCGCGGTGCTCATCTTGTCCGTCCTTTCTGTCGTTGGTGTCCTCATCGGCGTTCGTCCTCGTATGCAGGAGTACACATGATCCGCCTGCCGCACACCCCACCCCCATTCCGACACCGAGCACACACCTCCGCCTGCCACCGACTACACCTCCACGCTCGGCGCACCCATCACCCCTGGATCGTGGCCGCCGTCATTCCCCTCGCGATTCTTCCGCTTGCGGCATGTTCCAACATCAGCGGTTCGCACCGCGGGCACAACGGCATCGATATCTCCGTCGCACCATTAACCCCCATTCCCGATGGTGCAATGTATGCCGATCCGCCGAACGAAACGCCGACAAGCCAAACACCCACACCACACACCGCCGCCGACGCTGACACGTACGCCACTCTCGCACCCGATAACTCCACCCCCGAGGAGCGCATTCCGGATATCGTCCGACGCGGACGCATCATTGTCGGAGTATCGTCGTCACTCAATTTTCTCGGCTTTCAAGACCCCAGTAGCGGTAATCTCGAAGGCTTCGATGTTTCCCTCGCCCGTGAAATTGCGCGCGACATTTTCGGCGATCCCGAACGAATCGACTTCCGCTTCCTCTCCTCCGCCGAACGCGTAGACGCACTTCAACACGGCAATGTCGACATCGTCGTCCGCACCATGACCATCGACCGCGAACGCCGATCTAAAGTGGCCTTCTCAGCGCCATATCTCCATGCCCAAGCGCGAATTTTGGCGTCAACCAGCTCACCTATTCAATCCGCCAATGACCTGCGGGACGCCACCGTCTGTGTCACCAAAGACTCGACCTTCCAGCACAATGCACAAGTCATTGCTCCACACTCACGATTCCTCTTTACGAATGACTGGTCCGACTGCCTCGTAGCCATGCAGCAGCACCAAGTTCAGGCCATTATTTCCGACGACTCCATCCTCTCCGGGCTGGCGGCGCAAGATTCCAACACACACCTGGTGGGCCAGCCGTATGGGTCCAGCGACTATGCCGTGGGAATCGCGAAATCCACGCCGGGGAAGAACACCGACGGGCTCGTCCGGCAGGTCAATTCGACCCTAATGCGCATCCGATCCGACGGAACATGGCAACGTCTCTATGACAAGTGGTTAGGCAACTATCTAGGGAATTCCGGCGTTCCACCCGAACCCACCTACGTCCAGGAGGAACCACAATGAGAGATTCCGAACCGATCCCCCGCGACGCCAGGCAGGATTCCGAGGACAATGCTCGGGAAGCTGACAATCATCAGCCCAATGACAATGGCCAGCCCACCGGAGCTGCCACGGTTATGGGAACACGGGCTGTCCCCTTTGACCCATTCGCAGACGATGATGACGACGATGAAATCGATATCGACATCAACGACATTGGTTCACTCTTGCAGTCTGACAATCCTGCGAATACACCGTCGTCAGATGATGAGAATGAGATAACGGGTGCCGGCCCCGGCAGCGCCAAAACCGTGGCCCGCCCGCGTGGGAGCGCGAACGATGCCGGACATGACCCCAGCCGGGCGTCCCGGGAGCGCGCGCTCTCCACATTCCGTGAGCGCCGAGCAGCGTCCCGGCGCGGAAAAGTGGTTGCTGATGGGATGGTGTCGTTGCCGTTCATCGTGCCAACGGATCCGCGGGAATCCGTCATGGATTCCGACACGATTAAGGAAACTGATGCCAAGGCACCGTCACTGCACAAGGGGGACATGGTTGCCGGGCAGTATGAGGTGGTGGGGGCACTCGCCAACGGTGGCGTCGGGTGGATTTACCTGGCTATTGACCATTATGTTTCCGATCGGTGGGTTGTCCTCAAGGGGATGAAGGCGACGGCCAATGAGCAGGACCGGGCGGTGGCCGGCGCCGAACGCGCGTTCCTGGCGGACATTACGCACACGGGCATCGTCAAGATCTACAACTTCGTCGATGATGACCGCTCCCCCGGCGGGTTCATCGTGATGGAGTACGTTGGTGGGCCGTCGTTGCGCTCGCAGCGGAAGAAGCAGCGGGACAGCCTTTTCGCGGTCGACGTCGCTATTGGCTACATGCTTGAGGTTCTGGAGGCGCTGGATTATCTGCACTCACGCGGCGTCGTTTATAACGATCTCAAGCCGGACAACATCATCATTACGGAGGAGCAGGTCAAGCTCATCGACCTGGGCGCGGTCACGGGGATCGGCGCGTTCGGGCATATTTACGGCACGCCGGGGTTCCAGGCTCCTGAGATCACGGAGACCGGCCCGACGGTGCGCAGTGACATTTATACGGTTGGCCGTACGTTAGCGTCGCTTATTGTTCATTTGCCGACGGTTGACGGGCGGTATAAGGACGGTTTGCCTACTCCGACTAACGAGCCGGTGTTTCGCCGCTACTTGTCGCTGTATCGTTTGTTGCTGCGGGCGACGGATCCGGATCCGGAGAAGCGTTTTGCGTCGGCGTCGTCGATGGCGAATCAGTTGACTGGTGTGCTGCGTGAAATTCGTGCGGTTCGCGATCAGGTGCATTTCCCGCATTTACATTCACAGTTTGCTCCCCAAAGGACAACGTATGGAACGAAGCACTTGGTTTTCCGTACTGATCAATTAGTCGATGGCATTGAACGGTCCATTGAGATTACGGCCCCGGAGGTGGTGGCAGCGCTGCCCGTCCCCATGGTGGACGCCACGGATCCGGGTGCTTATATTCTCTCTACGATCAGCTATGCCGAGCCCTCGGAGGCTATTGATTCGCTGTACGCGAAGATGAAAATGCCTGAGTATGCGGAGAGCGTGGAAATTCCGCTGTCCATTGTGAGGGCAATGCTCGATCTCGGGCTTGTTGATGAAGCTCATAATTATCTATCGACATTCGAATCGTCTTTCACCCGAGATTGGCGATATGAATGGTATTCCGGAATCACTGCTTTGCTGCTCAATGATTACGAACAGGCACAGCGGCATTTTGAGAAGGTAATTTTCATCCTTCCCGGGGAGCCCGCAGCCAAGCTCGCCATCGCGGCGACGTCGGAATTGTGGCTTCAGGCCAAGGGTTTATCGATGACCTCGGTGCTGGACAAGCAGACGGCAGTGGCGGCGGCCACGTTGGGGCACGCGTCCGCGTTGCCGTCGGATAGCGCTCTTGAAGCCATGGGTGATCGGTGGGATCCCGTCGGCGACGACCCCGTTGCCCTGCGTTTTCACGCCACGCGGTTATACGGCCTGGTGTGGGCGACCAACCCGACCACGGTGTCGTCGGCCTTTGGTTTGTCCCGCCAGTTCATCGCGGAGGGCGATGTTGCGAGGGCTGTGGAGGCGTTGGACCAGGTTCCGCAGGCGTCCCGTCACCACCGATTGGCCCGCTTGACGACAGTTCTTCACCTCATTTCTGGGCCACCGAAGGATCTGACTGAGGAGCGGATTATCGACGCTGCGCAGCGGCTGGATGAGATCCCAACGAATGAGCCACGGATGGCGCAAGTGCGCGTGGCCGTCATGTCCGCTGGGCTTAATTGGCTGCGAGAGACGAATAGGACTCACGCTACTGTGCCGACGTTGTTCGGCCAGCCCTTTGAGGTGCGTGGTTTGCGGCTCGGAGTGGAGGCGGATCTGCGTCGGATGGCGCGAAGTGTGCAGTACCCGAGCCACAGGTATCACCTGGTAGATATGGCGAATGCGATTCGTCCGCGTACGTGGTGGTAGGGCGTAGGTTGTGCGTCACATTTTGTGTTTTCCGGGAACCGATCGGCGTCGGCAATGGGTGGTTTTTCAGGTGTAATTTTGGTAGAGAGTATGCTAGAAAATGCGTTTCAAGTAGGAAAACCCTGTCAAACCGTTTAAAGTAGGGCACTATGTCTAAAGCTCATCGCCGAATTTCCACCCGTATCGGCGTCTCCGCAGCCGCGTCGCTAACCGCCATCGCAGCTCTCGCGGGCGGCGCCACAGTTGCTAACCCTGCTCCCGCTCGTGCGGACGACTTGCCGGCTATCTCGGCGACGAACCCGCAGGATTTCCTCAACCAGGCGCGGGATCAGTTCAATGAGTTCGCTCGCACTGCGTCGGACCGCGGCAGGACCATCGCCCTGGATTGGCGCAACAGCGTCTACCAGAACACTGAGCAGCTAGACCCGAACGCTGCTAACTGGATCCGCACGACCGTCGACGGCTGGATCAACGCCATCTGGCCGAACGCAATTGCTGACCAGGAAGCTCAGCAGGCTGCTGCACGCGACGCCGCTGCCCGCGCTGCTGAGGAGCAGGCACGCCAGGCTGCTGAAGCCGAGGCCGCTCAGCGCGCTGCTGAACAGAATGCAGTAACTGCGCCCTGTGAGGATGGCGCAGAGGCTTGCGTAAACCTCGGCGCTCGTCGCTCCTGGTTGACCGATGGCCACAAGAACATCACCTACGGCCCGGTTCCCATCACTGCTGGCGCTCCGGGACAGGAAACGACTCCTGGCTGGCACAAGGTTCTCCGCAAGGTGAAGGACGAAGTGAGCCACGAGTTCAACAACGCTCCGATGCCTTACTCGGTGTACTTCACGAACTCCGGCATGGCCTTCCACGAGGGTTCCCTGAACCGTGAGTCTGCAGGCTGCATCCACCTCTCCCACCAGGATGCTGAGCACTACTTCAATACTCTCCAAGTTGGCGACGACGTCTTCATCTTCTAAACAGCGTCGCCGTTAGTGCCTAGATATCGCTAGCGGATATCTTTAGTGAATATCTCTAGTACCTCGGTGCCGGCTTGTGCATCGACGATGAGCGCAGCCGGCCTGCCACCTGCGACGTGTTCTTATTGGACACCTAGGTGGTTGGTGTAGCACCATATAGTCCCCGTTACGACGGGGACTTTTTGATAACTTCGAACGACGAGAACTGGACGGTGACATGTGACGATGCGGTACAACGACAAAGTCTTCGCAGCCGTCATGTTCTTCGCTGGTGCTCTGTTACTGATCGTTCGCGCACTGGGATACATCGACGAGTCGTGGACTAACCGACTTTTCGCAGGGCTCATCGTCGCGGCGTCTGTTTTCCAATTCGCGCGGTGGACGCTCAACCGGCGGGCTGCTCAGCCCGACGCGGCAGCGGAGACGCCACCGCGGGCGTAGAGGGGGCCATCCGCAGCCCTCGCCCACGGGCCAAAGCTCTCGTCGTCCGCGCCGCTAAGCCCGTCGTCACTAATGGTGGGCGAAGCCCGCGGCATACCGGGCGATGGCTAATTCCTCATTCGTCGGAATGACAAAAACTTTCACGCGGGATTCGTCGGAAGAAATAAGACGCGCTTCGCGGGACGGCGAGTTGTTCCGCTCGTCGTCGATAATGATGCCGAAATTCTCCAGGTCAGCCATGGTGTCACGGCGAATTCCGGCGTGGTTCTCGCCCACCCCCGCCGTGAAGGTGATGGCGTCGAGGCGCCCGAGGATGAGCATGTAGGCGCCCACGAAACGCCTGATGGAATGCACATACATGTTGTAGGCGCTCCACGCGTCCTGGTCTTCGCGGTCAATCTTTTCCTGGAGGGCACGGAAGTCGTTCACGCCGCTCATGCCTTTGAGGCCGGACCGTCGGTTGAGCAGGTCGTCGATCTCGTCGATGGTCATGCCGTTGCGGGCGAGGTGGAAGACGATGCCGGGGTCGATGTCGCCGGAGCGGGTGCCCATCATGATGCCCGCCAATGGGGTCATTCCCATTGAGGTGTCGACGGCGTGGCCACCACGGATGGCGGCTACGGAGGCACCGTTGCCCAGGTGTAGCGTAATTTGGTTCACGTGGTGGGGCGATTTGCCCAGCAGATCGGGCACGTGTTGGGACACGTACTCGTGGCTCGTGCCGTGGAACCCGTACCGGCGGATCGCGTAGTTCATGGCCGTTTCGGCGTCGATCGGGTACAGAGCCGCTGCGGGCGGAAGCGAGTGGAAAAAGGCGGTATCGAAAATCGCGACATGGGGGATGTCGGGGAGGATTTTCCGCGCAACCGTGATGCCATCCACGTTGGCCGGGTTGTGCAGCGGGGCCAGCGGGATAAGGTCCCTAATCAGGCCGACGACCTCGTCGTCGATAAGGACAGGGCTGTTAAACAGGCGCCCGCCGTGGACAACGCGGTGCCCGCACGCCACCAGGTTCAGTGTGGAGAGCCCGACACCGAGTGAGTCCAAGAAGTTCAGCGCTTCATCGAGCCCCTCGGTGTGGTTGAGAATGGGCAGCTCACGGGTGTGCTTCTCCCCTGCGTACTTGATGGTGATGTGCCCAGTTTCCTCACCGATCTGCTCCACGAGCCCGGAGACGAAGGGGTCATCGGTGGCGTGATTAGCCGGGTTGACCAGCTGAAATTTGATCGACGACGAGCCCGAGTTGAGCACCAACACCAGTTCGTCATTGTGGTTTTCCGATGCTTCGGGGGCGGTGGATGTGTCGCTTGTCTTCATCATGTCGCTTCTCTCTGTGGCGGGTCAGGACTGTGCGGAATCGTGGGTGCTGGTCTGTGCGGCCACCTGCACGGCTGTGACGGCCACAGTGTTGATAATGTCCGGCACGGTCGCTCCACGTGAGAGATCATTGACCGGCTTGTTCAGGCCCTGGAGCACCGGCCCCACCGCCAGCGCGTTCGCGGTGCGCTGGACCGCCTTGTACGCAATATTTCCCGCGTCGAGAGTCGGGAAGACGAAGACCGTGGCCTGCCCAGCAACGTCGGAATCAGGCATTTTCTTCTTGCCGACGGAGGGCTCGACGGCGGCGTCGAACTGGATTGGCCCGTCGATAGCGATGGGGCTGCCGTTGCGTGGCGCGTCGGCAGCTTTACTTTGTGCCAGTTCTACGGCGCGGGTAACTTTATCGACGTCATCGCCCGCTCCGGACGATCCCGTCGAGTAGGACAAGAGGGCAACGCGGGGGTCGATCCCGAAGCTGGCGGCGGTATCCGCGGAGGTGACAGCTATTTCTGCCAGCTGTTCGGAGGTGGGGTTGGGGTTCACGGCGCAATCGCCGAAGGCCCAGAGTTTCCCGCGCATGACCATGAGGAAGATGGAGGAGACAACGGACGAGCCCGGCGCGGTTTTGATGATCTGGAGCGCGGGTCGGATGGTGTGCGCGGTGGTGTGCGCGGCGCCGGACACCATGCCGTCGGCTTGACCGTCGTAGATCATCATGGTGGCGTAGTAGGAGATGTCCTTCATTGTCTCCCGAGCGTCGTCGAGGGTGATGCCCTTCTTTTTCCGCAGTTCAGCGAAGGTGGCGGCGAACTTTTCGGCCTGCTCGACAGATTCGTCGTCGGTGCCTTGGGGATCGGCGATGGTGGCATCGCTGAGGTTGAGGCCGAGTTCTTTGGATCGTGCCGCGATGTCGTCGGGGTCGCCGAGGATGGTGAGGTCGCAGACGTGGTGTTCGAGGAGCCAGTCGGCGGCGCGGAGGATGCGGTCGTCGTCGCCTTCGGGGAGGACAATGCGCGCTCCGGAGGCTCGTGCTTGGTCAATGAGGTTGTGTTGGAACACTTCCGGACCGATGACGGGGTCGAGGTGATCGCTCTCCCCTACAGCCGACGACACCGCGGAGTCGAGTGTGGCCTGGTCGGATGCTGCGATGACGGGGATGCTGGACGGGACGCCGTCGATGGCCTGCCCGTCCTGGGTGACGACGGCGGCGACCGTGGCCCCTTCGCCCTCGGCTGTGGAGATGCCGAGTGAGACGCGGAGCGGGTCGGGGGTGGCGTCGGTAAGGAAGAGGAGGACAACGGGGGCACCGATGCTGGCCGCGATGCGCGAATCGACTGTGATGTCCCCAGTGGCAACGAGTGCGCCCTGCTGTTCATCGGAGGTCTTCTGTTCGGAGGCCTTCCCCTGAGAGGTTTTCTCTACTGCCTCGGCAACAAGTGCTGAGGGATCAGCGGGTGATTCTGGCTCTCCGGAAATGATTCGGGTGACATTTCCCTGAAGGAGTGCTGGTAGGGCGTCGCCTGCTGACGGTCCGAAAGCTCCTCCGACGTCGATGTATAGGGCACACGGCATGTGATTAAACCTCCACAATTACTCAGCGTTACGTGATGATGACGCAGTCTGGTTACTCGGCTTACTCGCTGTTCCGGCGCACGTGTGCTGAACCACCGATGATTCACCTTTGTGGGGTTTGGCACATATGCGGATATGCCCTTCATTATTCCGTTTGTGTGTGTCTTTCGCGACTATTTGCCACTTTCGCGGGGATTGACGCGGCATGAATTTGCAGTAACGTACCAACGGGCAGCAGGTGGGGTACCCGACCCCGCGACAAAAGTAGACAGAGTGGTATAGTTTCGGATTCGCGGAGTTCAGTCGTCGTCGAGCGACGGTTCACGATTCCGCGAATTATATAAAGACAACGTCGATGTTCCCCGGCCCTTCGTCGGAAAGAATCCGAATACAAACGCATCGCAATAAAGATAGAAATTACATCGCAATAAAAGGAGAACCTCAGTCCATGGATCGACCTCTACGTGTGGCCGTCATTGGCTCCGGACCAGCTGGTATTTATGCTTCAGATGCCCTCATGAAGAAATACGACGGTGACGTCGCCATTGATCTTTTTGAAAAAATGCCAGCCCCCTTTGGCCTTATCCGTTATGGCGTTGCGCCCGACCACCCGCGCATCAAGGGAATTATTAAGTCGCTCCACAAGGTGATGAACAAACCTGAGCTCCGGTTGATCGGGAATGTGGAATACGGCAAGGACATCACCCTCTCCGAACTCCAGTCTCTTTACGACGCCGTCATCTTCGCGACGGGGGCCACCGGGGATCGTGCCCTCAACGTTCCTGGTGAGGGTGCCGACGGTTCCTGGGGCGCAGGAGAATTCGTCGGTTTTTATGACGGCAACCCCCTTTTCCAGCGCGATTGGGATTTACACGCCGAGAAAGTCGGAGTTGTTGGCGTCGGTAACGTCGCGGTCGATATCGCGCGTGTGCTAGCCAAAACTGCCGACGAGCTGCACGTTACTGAGATCTCCGACAACGTGTACGAAGCACTGAAGAAGAATAAGGCAACGGAAGTCCACATGTTTGGGCGTCGTGGGCCTGCGCAGGCAAAATTCACGCCGATGGAGCTCAAGGAACTGGATAAGTCCCCCACTATCCAGGTGATTGTGGATCCCGAGGACATTCAATACGACGAGGCCTCTGAGGCGACTCGTCGTAGTTCCAAGATCCAGGACATGGTGTGCAGTATTCTGGAGCAGTACGCGATCCGTGAGATCGAGGACCGCCCCCACAAGCTGTATATCCATTTCTTTGAGTCGCCGGTCGAGATTCTGACGAAGGACGGCAAGGTCACCGGGTTGCGCACCGAGCGCACCGAGCTCGACGGCAACGGTGGGATCCGCGGCACCGGGAAATACAAGGATTGGGATTTGGGGGCTGTTTATCACGCCGTCGGGTACCGGTCTGACCCCGCCGAGGAGATCCCCTTCGACGACAAACACCACGTGATTCCCAACATCGCTGGACGCATTGTGCGCGAGGCCGGTTCGGAGGAAACTCTCGACGGTTTGTACACCACGGGCTGGGTTAAGCGTGGGCCGGTCGGCTTGATCGGAAACACGAAGGGCGACGCGAACGAAACCGTCGACTGCCTGCTGGAAGACCTTGATAATGGCGTGCTGACCGAACCAGAGACGACGGATCCCGACGCCGTGCTGGGGTTGCTGCGCGATAAAGGTGTCGAGGTGACCTCCTGGGAGGGCTACCACGCACTCGAGGCGTACGAGCATGAGCTCGGCGAGAAGGAAGATCGCGAGCGGAAGAAGGTTGTTGAGTGGGACGACATGGTGGTTCACTCGCGCGTGAGTGAGTAATGGTAAAGCCCCCAGGCTTCGTACATGATGAAGCACCGGGGGCACATGGGTTGAAGCGCTGGGGCCAGTTCACGTGGGGTTCGGGGGATTTTTACACTGAGCACGCCCGATCTGCGATCATCGGTACTAAATCGACCCCAAGCGGAGACCCGCATCGGAACCTGACGCCCGGGGCGTCGGAAGGTGAAGATGAATGGCTACGCGTCTTGGCAGCATCGCCTCGTCTGAAACTCAGGCGTTGGTGCAAGGGTTGCGTTTCGAGCGACTGAGATTTTCCCTGCCTATGGGCTAGTTCTTTGGTTGCCATCGCCCACAGTTTTCCAGGTGCCACAAACAAGGGCTGGACTACAACTAGAGGATCGACGGATGATGCGCCCAGTTGCGTGGCCGTCGGTAGTGTCGCGAGTTTTCCTTGTTCTGACTCCCCGTGGTTAGTGCCGCCATGGTGGCTCACGATGTGGTCGATAGCGGCGACACCCTTCGGATGTTCACCCGTTGCAGCCACGGAGGTGGCGCCAATACTCGCAGCTAGACGGCTGACTGCATCGTTGGCCGCGGGATCAGAACTGCCCACGGAGTAAAGGACGCGGATTACAGGGGTAGGCGTCACAACCGAGGCTAGCGCACTTTCGGACGCCCGTTTTGATTGCCCACCGAACACCGCCGAAGCCCCGCTATCAGCATTGCGCTCACTCCCCGAGTTCGACTCCTCAGGGACCAACCGGCTAAAACGCTGCTCCAACACTGCAGCCAGATCGCCACCAGTTCCCAGACCTCGCGCGATGGACATCGTCAGTCCAGAGGCGTCCTGCGCTTCCTTCACCTGTGCGGGAACGTCGACACGCGAGTGGAAAGCATCGGTAAACAAAAGTGGCACGACAACAGCGCGATCGTAACCGCGCTCGGCCAGCCGGGTGCTCACCTGCACGAGGTCAGGCTCGGCGTGATCCAAAAACGCCATGTGAACCCCGAAACGGCCGGCAATGCGAGGTTCTCGGGCCACGGCGTCGGTAATATCGCGAAGCGCGTGCGTCACATGGTTATGTCGACTGCCGTGGGCCAACAGAATCAATGCGGAGCGTGTCGGCCCCGGGCGCTTCGTTGCAGAGTGGTTCACTGTGCCCTCTTCCCTCACGATCGTATTTGTCTAACGCCCGTCTACCAGCACGTTCATGGCTCTCATACCGTCGCCCGATCCGCCTGCTCAGCTTCCCGCGGAAGGACTAAGCCGGCGGCCACGGTATCGCCCGTCTGATCGTCGATAAGCAGAAAAGATCCGATTTTGCCGCCAGGCTGGTAGGGCTCGAACGGGATGGCATCGCGCGTTTTGATCGTGACGCGGGCGAGTTCGTTGGATTCCAGCGTCGTCACGGGTTCGTCGTTGAATTCGCTGGGCCGCGTGGGGAGCAATTCGCCGGAATCGACGTCGATAATGCCTTGAATATCTGACAATTGGGCTTTCGTGGTGTGCGCACCGTAGCGCAGCAGCAACCGCCGACGCACGACGAGCGGGCGCTGGCTGGTGTGGACGATGGTGGCCTCGACGGTGTTGGTGGCGGCGGGGTGCGGCGTTCCCGCGATCAGCGCGCCACGCGATAAGTCAATGTCCGTGTCCAGTTCAACGCTCACGGAGCTGCCGGCGACCGCGCGGGCCGGCGCCTCGACCGGATCACCAGCAATACTGAGCGTTGTGATTCGGGCGGTGCGACCACCTGTGACCGTCACTTCGTCACCAACGCCGACGGAACCTGCCGCAATCCGGCCGGCGAAGCCTCGATATTCAGAGTCGTGGTCGCGGATAACGTAGTCCACCATCAAGCGAAGGTCCTGGTCAGCGGCGTTATCGACTGTAGCGGCGTCGTCAATGTTTTCTAATATTTCGACGATGCTGGGGCCGGTGTACCACGGCGTTCGGGCGGACCGTTCCACCACATTGTCGCCCTTGAGCGAGGAGATCGGGACGACACGGACGTCGTTGAGGTGCGCGCGGTCGGCCAGTGCTGCAACCTGGTCCTCGATGGTGCGGAAGGTGGTTTCGTCGTAGTCGACCAGGTCGATTTTGTTGACGGCGACGACGACATGCGGGACGCCGAGCAGGCCCGCGACTGTCGCGTGTCGGTTAGTTTGGCGGACCACCCCGTTGCGCACGTCGATAAGCAAAATGACGACATCCGCGGTGGACATCCCGGTGACGGTGTTGCGCGTGTACTGCTCGTGGCCGGGGCAGTCCGCCAGGATGAATTTGCGCTGGTCAGTAGCGAAATAGCGGTAGGCGACGTCGATGGTGATGCCTTGCTCGCGCTCGGCGCGGAGGCCGTCGACCAAGAGCGAGAGGTCCGCCTCCGCCAAGCCCCGGGCCTCCGACGAGCGCTGAACGGCTTCGTACTGATCGCTAAGGATCGATTTCGTGTCATGAAGCAGGCGGCCGACGAAGGTGGACTTGCCATCGTCAACGGAACCCGCGGTACAGAGCCGGACCGTGGGGAGCTCGTTGTTGGTTGGGGCGGGGGCGGTGGAGGCTTCGGCGCGGGTTTCGTCGGCAACGGTGTCGAGCGTGGCAGTTGTGGTGTGAGACATCAGAAGTACCCATCTTTCTTCCTGTCCTCCATGGAGGATTCGGACAATTTGTCATCTGCGCGGGTGGCGCCGCGTTCGGTCGTGGTGGAGCGGCGGATTTCGTCGATAATGTCGGCGTTGGTGCGGGCGTCGGACTCGACCGCTCCCGTACATGACATGTCACCGACTGTGCGGTACCGGACGGTTTTCGTGACGATCTCTTCGCCGTCGCGCGGGCCACCCCACTCACCGGGTGAGAGCCACATCCCGTTGCGGTTGAACACTTTGCGCTGGTGGGCGTAGTAAATGGGGGCGAGTTCGAGGTGGCGCGCGTCGATGTAGTCCCAGACGTCGGCCTCCGTCCAGTTGGAGATGGGGAAAACGCGGACATTCTCGCCGGGCTGCACTTTTGCGTTGTAGATGCCCCACAGTTCGGGGCGCTGCCGGCGTGGGTCCCACCCGCCGAATGAATCACGGACGGAAAACACACGTTCCTTGGCGCGGGCTTTTTCCTCGTCGCGACGTGCTCCACCGAGGACGACGTCGTAACCCTGGTTTTCAATAGTCTCGACGAGAGGGACGGTTTGGAGCGGGTTGCGTGTGCCGTCGGGACGCTCGTGGAGTTCGCCGCGGTCGATCCAATCTTGAACCTTAGCGACGCGAAGGGTGACGCCGGGGCGAGCGGCGATCGCGTCGCGAAATGCGAGGACCTCGGGGAAGTTGTGGCCGGTGTCGACGTGGAGGAGTTCGAAGGGGATCGACGCCGGGGCGAATGCGCGGCGGGCAAGTTCGAGGACGACGACGGAGTCTTTGCCGCCGGAGAACAAGATTGCGCCGCGGTCGGCTTGGCCGGCGGCTTGTCGGATAATGTCGATGCCTTCTGCTTCAAGTAGCGCTAAATGTGCAGGTAAGGAGGACGCGACGCGCGTCGGGGCGGCTGTTGTCATGGGTTTTCCTAACTGTGGGGTTGTGTGGGGTGTGGGGGTTGTGTGGGGTGCAGTTAGCGGATGTGGAGTCCGAGCGTGATATTCCAGCGCGGGCTACGCGAACGGGCTACACATGCAGACCGCACTCGGTTTTTTCCTTGCCTTGCCAGCGCCCGGACCGCGGATCCTCCCCCGCTTGCACCCGCGCCGTGCACGTTTCGCATCCGATGGAGGGGTACCCCTGCGTCGTTAGGGGGTGCCGAATTAAGTCGTGCTCGACGATGTAGTTTTCGACGTCGTCGTCGGTCCAGGTAATGATGGGGTTGATTTTCAGTCGCCCAGCCTTGTCGATTTCCAGGACGGGAGTGTGCGCGCGGGACGGCGCGTCGACACGCTTGAGCCCCGTGACCCACGCGGGATAGCCCGCCAGCGTTTCCTGGAGCGGCACGACTTTTCGCATGTGGCAGCAGAGGGTGGGATCGGTCGCGTAGAGATCCTTGCCGTAGCGTTGATCCTGCTCACGGCGGGTGAGATGAGGAACCACGCGAAGAAGCCGGTTCGAATACCGCTTCTCCACGGCATCCGCGACATCAAGCGTCTCGGCAAAGTGGTAGCCGGTGTCTAGAAAAACGAGGTCGGCGGCGGGAGCGTACTTCTCCGCGAGATCAGCCAAGACGGTGTCCTGCATAGATAGCGTGACCGCCAGCTTCGGAATATGCTCATGCGCCCACTGCATGATCTCTTCCGCGCTGGCCTTTTCCAGTTCCGCGGAGTAGTCGAGGGCCAAGTTCAGCATCTCAGCCCGATAATCATTATCGACGTCACCGCCGCCAGATGCGTTTTCGCCAGACGTATTTCCGTCACGTGCGTCGACGATGGGATCTTCAATCCCACGGGTGTGCCGGACGATCGGGGCCGGCGTGAGCCTCTCTGACCTCCGGGCGTCAGGCGCGGCGTCCCCTGCGCTGCGGGAATCAGGCGCATCCGTCGTCGATAAATGTTGGCCATGATTCGTTGTCGGGGTGGGCATGGAGAGTCACTCCTTAGTATTCACCGGTATTCACCGCGACGGGGCTCATCGGGATTGGTTTGATGATGAACACCGGCGGCGTGTGGCGGTTACTGCTAGTTTTGTTTGTTTACATTTCTGGGCAGGTATCCATGGAATTTCACGCTGAAAACATGGCAACATTCCCGACATTCCCAGGCATATTCGGTTTGCGTATCAGGGAAGAGCAATTCCGAACCACAATAAGGACAGTTATTAACGACGGCTCGGTTCGGATTCGAATGGCCTTTCTTTCCGGGAACATCGCGATGAAGTTTCGGCGCCTTATCCTCCTCTGGAATATCCGTATTGGCCGTATAAGAATTCCTATGCGAGTCCGTATCGGAATGGTGGCGGACGTCGTTATTGATTGCTGCTGTGCTCATTGCAAATCCTCGTCTGGGGCGCGGAGGACCCATTCGCGAAACTGTTCACCTTTGTTTCGATCGGCTTTATATTTAGTGACAAGCCTTTCGACGTAATCGGCGAGCCCCGCACTCGTGACCTTGTGGCCACGAAGTTTTCGTCCGAAATCGGGGTGGAATCCGAGGGCGCCGCCTAGGTGCACTTGGAATCCTTCAACGCGGTTGCCATCTTGATCGGTCACGATTTGCCCTTTGAGGCCGATGTCCGCCAGTTGCGTCCGCGCGCAGGAGTTGGGGCAGCCGTTAAGACTGATCTTTAAGGGAACGTCGAGATCACCTAAGCGTTCTTCGAGTTCGTCGGCTAACCGAATTGCGCGTTGTTTTGTCACAACGAGGGCAAGTTTGCAGAATTCCAAACCCGTGCATGAAATAATGTCACGCCGAAAACTCGACGGCTTTGCGGAAAGTCCCTCATTATCGAGGGCGTGAAGCAGATGAGGTACACGTCCTGGTTTTACGTCGAGAAATAAAAGTTCTTTATTCGGAGTGGTTCGAATACGACCCGACCCGAATTTGTCGGCGAGCTCAGCCAAGCGAATCAGCTGACGCCCCTCAGTGTGCCCAATCGTCGGTTTCACGCCTACATACTTCAGCCCGTCCTGCTGGTCGTGAACACCGATATGATCCCGATAACCTGGAGCAACCGGAGGCTCCACACCGTCACGGAGCGGATGACCCAGATAGTCGTTTTCCAGAACCGAACGCAGCTTTTCGACGCCCCAATCGGCGACCAAGAACTTCAGCCGCGCGCGGTTACGTAAACGCCGATATCCGTAGTCGCGGAAAATCGAGACAATTCCCTCCCACACGTCAGGAATTTCGTCGAGGGAAACGAAAACGCCGAGACGCTGCGCGAGCATGGGGTTCGTCGATAAGCCACCGCCTACCCATACATCGAAACCGGGCCCATGCTCAGGATGCCTAACACCGATAAACGAGAGATCCTGAATTTCGTGTGTGACATCTTGACGGGAGTTTCCCGAAATTGCAGTCTTAAACTTCCTTGGGAGATTTGAATACTCCGGCTTAGGAAGACGATTGTTTTTAATTTCCTCAATCGCCGGTGTTGCATCAATAATTTCATCAGCAGCGACGCCGGCGACTGGTGATCCCAGAATGACGCGCGGAACATCACCGCAACCAAAATTCGTGGACAACCCCACACTGTTCAGGCGATCCCAAATCTCCGGAACATCCTCGATCCGAATCCAGTGCAACTGCACATTCTGACGATCCGTAAAATCAGCAGTTCCCCGAGCGAAGTCGCGGGAGATTTCCCCGATAACCGCTAACTGCTCCGAATTAACGACGCCACCGTCCAAACGGACCCTCATCATGAAGTAATGGTCCTGGAGTTCAGCATTGCTTTTGATGCTTGTTTGCTCTCCATCCATGTCCTGGCGGCGCTGAGTGTAAAGACCGATCCACTTAAAACGGGGAGCAAGGTCATTCGCCGGGATGGAATCGAAACCCTGAAGAGCGTAAATATCCCGGACACGCTGAGCGACAGCAACGCCAGCGTCTTCGGCCTTGATCTTTTCGTCGTCGTTGAGGGCCTCGTAACCGTCTACAGCCCACTGCCCTTGAGGCTTCGGCTTGCGACGGGGGCGGGAACGTCCTCCCGCGGCGCGGCCACCCCCTGTGCGGCTACCTGTGCGTCCGCCAGCCCTCTGGGTGCGGGAAGCGCGACCCTCCGCAGCGCCTTGACTGGTTCTCTGAGCGCGGGGCGAATCAGTGTTTCGTGCTGCAGACGTATTTTCCGACCGGGCGCGAGTAGCGTCTCTCGTGCGAGACTGGGCGGAATCGTCAACGCCGGTAGCGGAGGAATCGGCCTGAGTTGTTTCGTTACGGGTAGGGGTTGTCATCGTTTTATCCTTCGCTGGGTTGTGGCGAGAAGCCGGATTAATTGGGTTGCGTTGAGAACTCGGGGTTTCACATCACGGGGCTAACGAATCGGATGCCGTTAGCTGGTCGTCTGGCTGGACGGCACTTGGTGGGGCCGCCGTCGGCGAGGAAGTTAGGTGAGCATCGGTTCTTCGTCACTTCCTCGTCGGTTGGAATGGCGCATTGTGTACTCCACCGTCCGTGGCAGGGTGATTGTTTCAGCTTCCCCGTGAAAGGACGATCACAACTCTTTGCTTACGAAGCAGTTATTATGTGCCTCACAAGAGCCTGTTTCACCTGATGAATGGGGTTTTCCCAACCAGCACACTGCCTAACTTCAGAGTCCCAAACGATTCCCTAGTGATAGACCAAGCTGTTTTTGATTGTGTTAAAATTTTAGACCGCTCTGTCTATTTCTTCAACTTTTAAAGACATCGTGCCCCTGACACTGAACTAGATGCCTGCTCAGCTGCAACCTCAGGACCGCCCGCCTTGATCACTTCTGCCCCGCGCACATCTGCACGCTTGCCTGACCGGAGATAACGCGAAGACGAGTCCCTACGCGAACCCCCGTCGTCATACGTCGAAAACCGGTCTGACCTTAATTTTTCCTCTCTGGTCTGGACGTATTGCCGAGCCCAATTGCCTGCAATCATCCCAAAACCAGCAGCCAAGACGACCGCTTCCCACTGAGATGCGTGACTGACGCCGAGTGCGTCGAATAAAACCTTGACATTCAGCCCAACGAGCAGCACGCCGACCGCGCCACCGAGAACCGACGCATTGACTTTCCCGGCGAGCCACGCGGCGAACGGAGCGGTAATAATTCCGCCGATGAACAGGCCTAATGCCGGCGCAGCATGATGTTCAACTTCCCTACTCAGCACGGGAATGAAGCCCAGCGTTGCCGCAGTTGCGACAAGGAATTGCGCGGCCAGGACCGTGCCAACTATCCGCCTCGGCTCCCGTTTCCCGGCCGCCATCAGCGCCGATGTGGTCATTGTTCCCCAGCCACCGCCGCCCGTGGCGTCGAGACCTCCGACTACCAAACCAAGGATGCCGAGGCGCTTTGGCCCCCACACTGTCTTCGCTTGAATTGTGACGAGCCCGATAAATCGCAAAACAATGAAAGTCCCCAAAGCGACGAGAATCGCGGCGGTCAGGGGACGTGCTGCTGAAGCGCTGGCCTGACCCAGAACACGTGCTCCGATAAACGCTCCGAACGCACCCGGGGCACCCAGCGATAGAGCCAGTTTCCAGTCGACATTTCCCATTTTCCAGTGGCTAAGACCCAGCGCAAGGGTGGTGCCCACCTCAACGAGGTGAACGATTGCCGACGCCGTTGCCGCCTGCACACCGGTGAAAACCAGCAGCGTTGTTGAGGTAACCCCGTAGGCCATCCCCATGCTCCCCTTGACCAGCTGCGCACCAACGCCGATCAGGAGAAAAATAATTATTGCTTCCATGGGCTCGCCTTCGCACTACGTTGTCTAAGGACTGCCCGTCTAAAGTAGACCGAGCGGTCTAGGTATTGGAAGCGAAATTACCCCTCCCCGTTCACTACGTCAACATTTCTGCGACACGGTGTCCCCCCGGTTGATTGACCTGGAAGCTCTTCCTTGACTCCGCCGCTTTCTACATCCCCAATACCTCGACATCAATGCCGCAGTGCCAATGCTTCGGGGTTGATCCCAGTAATAGAGATACCGATCCCGAAGTGCCGGTCTCCGACTCACATTCAGACGGAAACGTCTCCGCCGCAAAACTCCGACATGACATATCCCCCGCCAGTCCCGGGCCAACTTCAACGATTCCCGATTCCGCCTAAAAGGCGGGACCTCATATGTTGGCCCGGAGCCCCATCATGCCGGCATCCTAAGCGTCTCCCTTTGAAGCTGCCGCATAGCTACCAGCGTGCGAAGCTTCCTGGTTGTCTGACGCTGACGGCTTCGGGTCCACAGCATAAAGCTCGTCACCCGACGTAATCTCGCTGGGCAGAGACTGAACCAACCGATGCAGAGGGCCTACACGTCGATAGTTACTGACAACGACCGGGGTCGTAACTTCGTACCCGGCTCCAGTAATCCCCTCGATGTCGAATTCGCCCAAAACCTCACCGGCTTCGACAACATCACCCTGTTTTTTGTGAGGCGTGAAGTACTTACCTTTTAAGTTCACCGTATCGAAACCAATATGCATCAAAATGTCCAATGGTTTCCCATCTTCACCTTTACCGCGAACGGCGAAAGCGTGCCCAGTCGGAAAAGCAACAATAATTTTCCCGCTGATCGGGGCAACAAGTTTTCCTATCGATGGCTTAATAGCAACTCCCGGACCAAGTTTTCCTTGTGCGAACATTGGCTCACTAATGGATGAAAGTGGGGATACTTCTCCGGAAAGCGGAGCATAAACCGTTTTTGCATTTTCCGAAGGCGAATCCGCAACATCATCGTCGGCAGCCTCGGAGGCCATCGAACCAGTCGGCACCGCTGCATTATTGGCGGCTCCCACATCGACCCCGTCGGGAACGTCGGGGTCGATTGTCCCTTTCCGGACAAGCGAAAACTTCCCATAACTGAAAGCCGCAATGAACGAAAGCGCGAAGGTGATGACCGCGCATATCAAGAAGTTGCCCCAGTCACCAGCGCGCATCGACACCACACCGACGAAACCAGCAGCACCTAAAGCCATGGCCTTCACGTTGAATAGAGCGATAAGTGCGCCACCGATAGCTCCTGCGCCCATCCCGATATAGAAAGGCCAACGTAAACGTAAATTGACACCGAAAATCGCTGGCTCGGTAATACCGAATACAGCGGAAACTCCCGACGCACCTGCAAGCCCTTTTAATTTTTCATTCTTCGCTAGGAAGAAAACAGCTAACGCGCCTGCACCTTGAGCAATATTTGCCATCGATGCGATAGCAAAGATAAACGATCCGCCTTGGTTCCATAACATCGTCTCCACGGGCGGGAAGCTCTGGTGGAGACCCGTAATAACGATCGGAGAATAAATAAGACCGAAGATGAAACCACCGATCGGACCACCAGCGTCGTAAATATTTTGAAGTCCTACAGCGAGCTCATCACCGACCCACCGCAGCGCAGGGCCGACGGCAATAAAAGTCACGAAACCCGTGATCAACAGGGTAAGAAGGGGTGTGACCATAAAGTCGACGGTGCCTTTAAGTCGCTTATGGAACGCCTTCTCGATGGTTGCCAAAATCCAAGACACCGCAAGCACAGGAAGTACGGTTCCCTGGTAACCCGCTTGAGCAACATGCAACCCGAAAAGATCCCAATATTGCATGGATCCCTTATCAATGGCTTCGGCGACGTCATAGCCATTCACGAGGGTTGGCATCACCATGGCCATACCAATGCCGGCGCCTAAAAACTCGTTGCCCCCGAAGCGTTTGGTCGCGGTAAAGCCAACCAAGACAGGCAAAAATGCGAAAGGAGCGGAGGCGAGGAGGTTTATTATCTCCGAGACTCCGCTGATTTGCGGGTACATCGCGACTAACGAACGAGAACCGAAAAGTCCTTCGGCAGTCAATACATTATTGAGTGCCATGAGCAGACCCCCACCGACCAGGATCGGGATAAGGGGAACAAATATATCGGCGAGGACTTTTACTCCCCGTGTGAACCAGTTGCTTTTCTCAGCCGCAACGCTTTTCAGTTCCTCTGTCGTCACGGAAATATTCTTGGAGGTAAGCTTATCCAGTTCGCTAAATACTTCATTTACATCCCCGGGGCCGACAATAATCTGGAACATTCCCCCGGTCTCAAAGGTTCCTTTTAAGTCGGGGTCATTATCGAGGGCTTGGGAGTCCACTGCCTCGGTATCATTGAGAACCATTCTTAGCCGAGTGGCGCAGTGAGCTGCAGCCACTATGTTGGATTCGCCGCCGATAGCGTTGAGAACCCTTTCGGCAACCGCCTTGTGATCCACTATTTCTCCTATTCATCCCTGCCAAAGCTAGTGACGATCACTATCTGCTAGTAGTACTAAAAAGATATCTACTTGTCTTACTTAAGAGTGTTGAGCTGTCCTTTGCCTAAAAGGAATTTCTTATTATTGTGCTGGATTCAAAAATACAGCCCATACGCAGGCACGAAGGAGCCTGCTAAGAAGTCGCTAACAGGCATTAACAGTAACAGATACCGCAGGAGAAATAGCGATGACCTATGAAGGACATTCTTTTGTTGCACGGGGGACAACTATCCGCACATACAGATCTTGATAAAACCAAGATGTCTCGAAGAGTTTCGCACGACCATGGGATGAATCAACCCGGGAAAACGATAAGATAACAGCCGCACTCACACTGCTATGTAAACCCAATCCCGGTCTTTTTTAATGGTGTAAAACAAGGCGCATTACTTTGATCACAAACACCTGTCGAATGCGTAGTTGGACGAATAAATCCATCCGCGCAACCGATCACATCGGGCTCGTCTCTTCGCGCAATTCACACCAGGTCTCCCCCGCCGAAGGATAAACCATCGACGAGAATGCTATTTGCCCTCCACCAGCCAACACCTCTAACGTGCAGCCGTCGACGATTATCGACGTCGGCCCTTGCATGTATTCCGTATCAATATCAGCCACCCGCACATCACCATTAATCTCGACCGATATCCTGCCGGGCTCAACGTCGACCCGTGCCGCTTGGCTGCCACCCGTGTCGGTAAGTACCACGGAATGCACGACGTCACTACCACTCGGTGCAGCCACCTCATGGTGTTGAACCCAAAACGGACCGTAGTTTTTTAGCTTCGCGGCTTCAGCTGCACACGAACGTATTGTCCCTGCATCCGGCAGGAATGACTGAACCAGCCGATAATCCTGCAGCACCACGCGACGCGGCATCGTTAGCGAGTGAACCCATCCCGCGGCTGACACAGTGGGCGCATCGTCGGCATCGGGAAGCCCCATCCACCCCAGAATGACAGCAGAATTCCACACACCAGAATCCCGCCCTGACCGTCGTCGGCAATAAGAATTTTCTCCCGAGCTCGAATTATCAACTAGATGGTCGTGATCCTTTAGATAATCTTCCGTACCGGGTTCGGTTTCCTCATTGCCTTCCTTATTAACCTTTCGCCGATCAGCAATTCGAGATCCATCTGTAAATTGAGGAGCATAAAAAGTATGACCGTAATCGAGCTCCGAAAACCCTCGAATGACAGAAAATGTCGTGCCTTCGAGCTTGCCGACGATATAGCCGCACTGATCACTGCTAGCGTAATGCCGAACACCATTGATTCGGCGCTCAGAAAGGCCCTGCGGGCACATGACCAAAACGTCCAAATTCTCGCCTGTGCTGCGATCATGCATCCGGAAGAGGTTTGGACACTCCCACATATAGCCACGTGGAAGAATGTCCGGAGCAGAACCGGGCTGCGCATTTTTTACGTCGAAAATAAGCTCGCCCTCGTAAGCCCAGTGAACTAAATCATCAGAACGATACAAAGCAATTCCGCCGGTGAGATCATTCCGCTGTGCACCGATGACCATTCGCCAGCGTCGTTCTCCTCCATAATCTCGCGTTACCATGGGATCACGGAAATGCTCCGTAAACCCCGGGGCAGGTCCATCGATGACCGGGTTTTCTGAGTAATGACGAAACTCCATACCGACAACCGGATCATTCGTCGCGCGAACCAGATTTTGAGTTGTGCGGCGACGGATTTTTCCATCTTCCAGTGGAATTTTGACATTTCCCGTGTAGAAAATCGCTAACGAATCCTTATTGTCTTTACTGTTTCGCTCATTCTCATTAACGACGACGGTATTTCCGGAATAACAACCCTGCATGTCATAGGAATGACTCGGATACAAAGAATCGGGATGATGCGTAATACGCCAGGCATTCTTCCCAGAAATAGGCACGGAAGCATGGCCCCAACCCGTGCGTTTAGGAGTACTAGGGAAGACCGGGTCGTGCTGATAAAAAATGTGGAGGGTGTTACCGACGATGAACAAACCATTCGGGTCATTCAACCGACCCTGGAGGGGCGTGACGTGCAGAAAAGGCCGCATCGAATTGGCTGTCATGCCACTATGGTAGCGGTTTGGCTCTATACGTTGACGTCGCGTTTGGGGGCTAACACTCGGTGGTTGGCTGCGGGTGATGGTGGGTTAGCGTCGGGAAGAGTACTCGGCCTCCCCCGGGTACGGCCGTAAGTGTTAAGCATAAACATGGAGAAGTACCTAATATTTCGCGTTGATCCATTGTTTTTTGCACCTCACTCCTGAAACGCGGCCGAACGTGCATGCCTAAAACGCGGCCGAACGTGCATGAGTTTTCGGGATTACGAGAGCACTTGTAGTTAACGCGTACCTCATCGGGTCAATCTCAAGCCCACATGCCTTCGTCATAGGAAAAACTGCGGGGGAATGTGGGCCGTTACTGAGAGAAATGCGGAGGTATATGGCGGAAAAATGGCCGAAAATTGACCATATCCCCCTGCAGTTTTCTGAGTCTGGCATATACTCCCGCAAAATTCGGGCGCCGATTCGTCCTGGGCGGAACAACGCGCTGCGCACACACCACACACGACACAACACTGAACGAGGTCTCGTGAAACCTGCGTCGAACAACTGCTACATCACACGGACGACCACATCAATCCAGTTCAACAGGCAAAATCGCTGCACGTAGCCTCATCATAACCTCATATCTTGTCGATCATTCCGACTTGCGCGCTCAAGGCCGGAAAACTCCCTCGTTTTATTTCCGGCTTGTTACTAACACGCACCCCATCAGCACAAATGCCACGAAATATTAAGTTATTGTTTCCGATGCTAAGAATCATCCCGGGGAGGTCTAGCGTAACGAGCAATTACTTGTTAACACGAAGGGAGACCGAGATGGCATCGCCTGAGGTCACACCAAAAATGTCGGGGTTCGTTCGCGGCAGCGCCCACAACACCCACGCCCCCACCACACGCCAAGACCACTCATTGCACCGAGGCGTCGGCAGTATTGGCCTACTGTTCGCCAGCGTCGGATCCATCATCGGCTCCGGGTGGTTGTTCGGATCAATGGTCGCTGCTCAAGCGGCCGGCCCGTCGGCAATAATTTCGTGGGCACTGGGCGGGGTCATGATCCTGTTCATTGCCCTGTGCTACGCCGAACTCGGCACCATGTTCCCCTTGTCGGGCGGTGTCGTCCGGTACCCGCACGTCGTGTTCGGCGGTTTCGCGTCATACATGACCGGGTGGATCAACTGGATTGCGGCGCTCGCGCTCCCTCCGATCGAGGTCATGGGCGCGCTGACGTACGCCACGAAATACGGCCCGTTCACGCACGAACACGTGGTCGGCGGACAGACTGTTCACACGCTCACGCCGTTGGGAATTGCGCTTGCGGTACTGCTCATGGCGGTTTTCGTGGTCATCAATTACTTCGGAATTCGTTGGTTCAGTCGTATCAATAACGTATTAGTGTGGTGGAAACTCGGGATTATCAGCCTGGTCGTTGTTTCCTTTGTTGCACTAGGTTTTCACGGCGGCAACTTCACCGCGGGCGAAGGCTTTTTCTCCCACGGTTGGCACGGAGTCTTCACCGCCATCGCAACGTCCGGAATCGTCTTCTCTTTCCTCGGTTTCCGACAAGGCATCGAATTGGCCGGTGAAACAAGTAATCCGCGCCGAAATGTTCCCTTGGCCGTCGTCGGCTCTGTTCTTATTTGTATTTTGATTTACGTTGGGCTTCAGACAGCTTTTCTAGGCGTTCTTCCGCATAGTGTGATCGCGAACATGGGCGGACATTGGTCCAACCTCAACTTCAGCGACTCATTCGGGCCGCTCGCCGCAATTTCCACGATGCTCGGGGCGGGCTGGCTCGCCGTCCTCCTCTACATCGACGCGATCGTGTCGCCCGCCGACACCGGGCTGATCTACGTCACGACCACCGCCCGCATCTCGCACGGCATGGCCCGGAACGGCAACGCCCCAGCTAAACTCGCCACGACGAACCGCCACGGTGCGCCCGTCGTCTCGATGATCGTCGCTTTTGTCGTCGGGCTCGTGCTCTTCCTCCCCTTCCCATCGTGGCAGCAAATGGCCGGGTTTATCTCGTCGGCAACCGTCCTATCTTTTGCTTCAGGCCCGCTAACAATGGCGGCGCTGCGCAGCCGACTCCCCCACCACCAGCGCACATTCAAAGCGCCATTCGGGCACCTCCTGCCCATGCTGGGATTCATGTCGTCGAACCTGCTGGTGTACTGGACCGGGTGGACCACCGACCTCAAACTCTTCATCGCCATGGGGCTGGGGCTGGTGCTGCTCGCGGTCAACAAAGCGTTCAGCCGGCACGAGGCGATGAACCGTTACAACATGGCGTTCCGCGCGGGCTTCTGGTACATCCCGTGGCTCACCGGGCTCGCGATCATTTCGTATCTCGGGGACTACGACGGCGGGATCGGGCTGCTTCACTTCGACACCGCTGTGCCCGTGATTGTCGTGTTCTCGCTGGCGATTTATTGGATGGCGGTTCACTTTTCGTTCCCGGCTAAGAGGGTTGAATTTCTTGCCGACGCTATTACGCGGGAGGCCCGGGGCGACGTAGCGACGGGGGACGGGGAGGATGCTGCGGCCGTGGACGGCGCTGAGCCTGGGGATCCCGGTGAGCCCGAGGAAGATGCTGCCCTCGCTCCGGTAAAGGCTTAGGTTGCTCCGGTAAAGGCTTAGGTTACCTGGGCGATCAGGGATTGGGATCGAGTGTGGGGGCCGAGATGCCCGGAGATTGGCCGAATCTCAGGGCTCGGCGCTGGCACCCGCCAAAACTGCGGGTGGATATGCGCCACTACTGAGAAAAGTGCGGGGGAATGTGCAAGAAAAATGGCCAATAATTGACCACATACCCCGCAGTTTTCGAACACCGTCATATTCCCCTGCAGTTTTCAGGCACCAATCCGTCCCAACCCAGCAAAATCGCCCAACCACACCCCACGAAACAAAACCCCGACGCCCACGTGACCGACACACCTCAACGCTCTACTGTGATAAGTATGCATTCAACGAAACTTGTGGTGATAGGCCTAGGCCACGTGGGCTCGTCCGTGGTCACTTTTGCGATGGCATCGGGGTTGTACTCCGAGATCGCTGTTATTGACACGAAAGAGGGGCTGGCTCTCGGCGAGGGCCTCGACCACTCCCAGTCAACCGGCGTTCCCGGGACAACGAATACGTACATTCATGAGGGCACTTACGACGACACCCGCGACGCCGACGTGATCATTTGCGCAGCTGGGGCGTCGATTGTGCCCGACCCGGATCGCCCGGATTACGTCCCTCCTCGTTCGCTCCTGGCTAAGGTTGGGGCGCAGGCCGCCCGCGACGTCATGAAGAATGTGTCGGAGCGCACCAAGGACCCGGTCATCATTTTCATCACGAATCCTTTGGATGCCGTGGTTCATATCGCGTCGACGGAATTCGATTACCCAGCGTCGAAAGTGTTAGGCACGGGAACCATGCTCGATTCGGCGCGTCTGCGCTGGGCTGTGGCACAGGAGCTCGGCATTGACCCGAAGTCGGTGACCGGCTACATGATGGGTGAACACGGGACGACGGCAGTGCCGATCCTGTCGAACCTCAATGTGCAGGGCGTTTCCTGGTCTGAGCTGGAGCGTTGGAGTGGCAAGGACCTACCGTCGCGCGACGACATTAAGCAGCGGGTCGTTGATTCGGCTTACGACGTTTTCTTTGCGAAGGGCTGGACCGACGCGGGCGTGGCTCGCTCCGCCAACGTGCTGGCCAAGTCTGTGCTGCTTAACGAGCGCTCCGTCCACCCGGTCTGCTCGCGCCTCGATGGCGAGTATGGCCTCGGCGACATCTCCATGTCGGTGCCGGCGGTGTTGGGTTCCGAAGGGCTGATTCGTCGCCTTCCTCCGATTGTCGACGCTTGGGAGCAGGAGAAATTGGAGGAGTCGGCTGATTCTATCCGCGCCGTGTATGCCGAGGCGACCGGCGAGGAGGCCTAGTGAGCATCTATCTCACCGGTAAGCGCCTCATGGACATGACCGTCGCCCAGGTCCATGAGCTGTACAAACTCCGCGTCAATGTTTTTGTCTACGAGCAGGAAAGCCCCTACAGCGAGATCGACGACACCGACATCCACCCCGGGACTCAGCACCTCCTGGCGTACGAGACCGAGGGTGGCGTGCACCTCATCGGGACGGCCCGAGTTTTCGGGAAGCCCGACGAGGGGCAGCACATCGGCCGCGTTTGTGTGGCTAAGGATGCGCGCGGGCACGGGATCGCGACACAGCTGGTGAAGAAGGCCCTCGAGGTGTGTACTGAGCGGGCCGCGGGGATCGACCCCAACAAGGGCGCGCTGGTCGAGGTCGACGCCCAGTCCCACCTCGTCGATTGGTACGAGCGCTTCGGCTTCGTGGTTGATGGCGAGGAATTCGAGGAAGCTGGGCGCCCGCATAAGCACATGAGCATGCGGATTTAGGTCATCGATTGCCGACGATCGACGACGGCGGTTTTCGACGGCCGACGACGATTGCCGGCGCCACGCACCCACGCCACCACACGCCGCCCGCACGCTGCCCACACGCCACTGATCTGCAGCCACACAGCGTCCCGTGTACAACGGAAATATGAACGCTACCGACATTTTCGTTGATTTCGCCTCACGACCCATCGATGCCGCGAAGGGCCTCCCCGACCTCACCCCGGCCCAGCTCAACGCGCACCCCGGCGGCCACGACAATTCCATCGCGTGGCTCCTCTGGCACGCTGGTCGGGAGGTAGATATGCAATTATCGCAGCTCAACGGCTCCGAACAGATATGGACCACCCAAGGTTTCAAGGAGCGTTTCGCCCTCGACAACGGCGATTCGCTCGGCTACGGGCACTCGGCCGAGGAAGCGCGGTCCATCGTCGTCAATGATCAAGAACTGCTCGTGTCCTACGTCAGCGAGACATTGAGCGCGCTCATCGCGTACGCGGAGTCGGGCGTTGATTGGGATGAGGTCATCGACCGCGATTGGACGCCCGAGGTCACGCGCGGTGTGCGCATGGTTTCGATTGTCGACGACGCTGCTCAGCACGTCGGGCAGGCCGCGTACATCGCGGGGATGCCCGAACTATAGAGCAGAAATACCGGAACTAAAGAGCTATGGCCGTGGTGGCAACGACGAACACCGCTAGCACCCGCCGATCACGGGATGGCACCGGGAGTAAACTCGGGCGACTCTGGAAATAAAGCCAGAAAACGAGCACCTAAAATCCATAAGTTTTTCAAAACGTTTTCGTTTAAGAGGGGTTTAGCGATACTTCCAAAAGTGGTCCAGAGGGGCGTTTCCCCTGATATGAGCGGGCTCTGCAGTACCGTTACTATCCCGATTTCGGTGCAGTCCAATCGCAAGATCTAACGTGTCTGCTGCTGCCAAAGCTTCGCGTGTCCACGTAGCGGCGTCATGGACAACTGCCCGCCAATCGTCCACGGCGAAATTCTTTGTGGGATCAAATCCGATCAGCCCGTCTTTCTCTACTTCATAGGCACGACGAGCAGCATAAGTAGCGAGAGCTGAGCTAAACGTACATCCTGTTCCGTGCGTGTTGGTTGTGTCTACTCTGTCGTGACTCAGAAAGACTGTCTCACCATGGTCAGCGACAACCTCAGTAACCTGCGGTCCGTCGTCACCGAAGCCATTATCTGGCCCACCCGTGACAACAATGACAGTTTTTAGTGCCTCTGCCAGGGAAGATGCCGCTTCTGCAATTGCAGATGTCAATGATTTTTCTTCAGCGGTACTCGTTTCATCGCGACCGACTTCATGAGTTGCACTACTGCCTTCGTCGACTGCACTATTCCGTTCTTCGGTTGTATTGCTGTCCGGTTCGGTGATAACTGAACCAGATTTCTGTTTTTCCTGCCCTGGTGCTTCTCCCACCAATTTCGCGAGATGTTTCCGCAATACGTCGGGCACAGGTACATCCACCATGTCGCAAAGCCCCACAAGTTCACGACCATTCGGAGTTAACGCATCAACGCTACGGGCAAGCTCGACGAAGCCATCTATCACTTCCGAATTACCTTCCACTAACGAGCTACCACTTGACGCCACCATCACCGGATCCCACACCACGGGCACAGAAAAAGGTAAGGACTTCAAGGTGCTAGTAATAGTCTCTGCGGTAGAGGACCGTCCGACCATTCCGATTTTGATCGCGTCAATCGGATAATCGTCTACGACGGATTGAATTTGTTGAGCCACAAATTCTGGATCCATATATTGGGCACCATCGACGCCGCGTGTATTCTGCGCGGTTACCGCTGTAATAGCCACACAGCCAAAACCTCCGAGAGCGGAGATAGTTTTCATATCTGCTTGTATGCCAGCGCCTCCGGACGAGTCCGAGCCAGCGATAGTTAACACCACGGGAATCGGTGATGATAACTGAGCTGATACATATTTCGGGGAGGAAGGAGAAGAAGTCATACCTACACACTAAGCCAGATTCCTCCTGGACAACAGGTTTCGTAGCGTCATACGGGACGCCACGTTAGATTTGTGTGCACAGTAAATTTTTCTATGAAACCCCATCAAATAGTTAGCTCGCCTACCATAACGGTATGGCCTCTGAAAAAGCTCACACTGCGAACTACTCTGCTCAGCACCCCGAACGTCGAATACTAGTCACCGGTGCCACTGGCTACGTTGGCGGTCGCGTCATACCCGAACTACTCCGTGCCGGCTTCACTGTTCGGGCCTCATCACGGAAACAAGACAGCCTACAACGATTCGACTGGTTCGATGACGTCGAACCAGTCGAAGCCGACCTCATGGAGCCCGACGATGTTCGCGATGCCATGGAAGATGTCGACGTCGTCTTATATCTCGTCCATTCCATGGGCGGCAAAGATCAAGACTTCGAGGAAGCTGAAAAGAAAACAGCCGAAACCATCGCCGCAGCGGCCGCCAACGCCTCTGTACGACAAATCATTTATCTTTCCGGGCTTCACCCCCGTGACAAACAACCGCATGAACTATCAAAACATATGCGGTCTAGAGAGAACGTCGCCACGATTCTTCACGAAAGTCCAGTTCCCACCATGACTCTTCGTGCAGCCACGCTGATCGGATCCGGCTCTGCATCTTTTGAAATCATCCGCCACCTGGTTGAACGGCTCCCTATCATGGTGACTCCCCAGTGGATCACTAACCGGATTGAGCCCCTGGCGATCCGCGACGCCCTCTACTACCTCGTTCGGGCATCGGACTTGAGCGATACCGTTAATGATGGCTTTGACATCGGCAGCGGCGATGTCCTCCGGTTCAAAGACCTCATGAAGATTTATGCCCACGAGCGCCATCTACAACGAATCATTATTTCCTCCCCCATCTCGCTTCCCGTGGACAAGCTCTCCGGCAAATGGATTGGCTTCGTCACTCCTGTCCCCGCTTCTATCGCGGAACCCCTGGCAGAATCGATGGCAGAAGATGCGATCACCAACGAACATCGCATTGCTCAGTGCATCCCCGATCCTGAAGAAGGGCTCACACCATACACCGAGGCAGTGCGACTAGCTATCTCGCACGATCTCAACGGAGGAGTGCCCACATCATGGGATTCCAGCTGGAATGTTCCCAAAGCTACTTCAGAGGCCGCTCCGCAGGATTCTCAATCTCATAACGCGGACACACGGAACTCAGCTCCGAACCACACCCTCCCCGCCGAGATCTCTCCCACAGACCCATCGTGGGCAGGAAACAATGTCTACCAAGACACTCGATCGGTCGAATCTGATCTTTCTCCGGAACAAATTTGGCCCGTCGTCGAGGGGATTGGCGGTGACAACGGATGGTACTCAGCACCACTGCTATGGCACATTCGTGGAATCATGGACAAGCTTTTCGGTGGACCGGGGCTAGGGGGACGTCGTGATCCTTTCGCTCTACGACGAGGCGACCGCGTGGACTGGTGGCGTGTAGAAAAAATCATCCCTAACCGATTACTAGCGCTCAAAGCTGAAATGAAGCTGCGCGGGGAGGCGTGGCTAATACTGGAAATTGAACCTTCCGACGACCACGAAACAGATCCAGACAGTCCTCGAAGCCGCTACCGCCAACGAGCAATCTACGAACCCGACGGATTATTAGGCCGACTGTACTGGTGGGGGGTCTACCCATTTCACGCTGTGATTTTTCCCGTCATGGCCAAAAATATTCTGAAGAGAGCACAAGAAGAAAGTGAGGGTAGAACAACTAACCCGCGGTAACCATACAAACCATGACAAATGGCACTATCCCATGCCACCGCCGTCGGCTGTACTTGGTTTATGACCAGTTCACGCACCGCCATCGATGTCCACGACGTCACTCGCACTTTCGGGAAAACCACCGCGGTCGACGGTGTCTCACTATCCATTGATGCCGGCGAAGTCGTTGCCATACTCGGCCCCAACGGCGCAGGTAAATCCACACTTCTTGACCTCATCCTGGGGCTGACGCAACCGGACACCGGCACGATCTCCGTGCACGGTTGCGCCCCAGCGAGTGCAGTGCGCGCCGGGCTTGTCGGCGCCGCACTCCAAGACGGCGGCCTGCCCAGCACCATGACCGTCGAGAGAATGGTACGAACCCTTATCTCCGTTCACCCCCAACGCCTGAGCCCCAGCGCGGTCCTGCGCGATCCCGCCCTCGAGCGGCTGAGAAGGCAGAAAATCGGGAAGCTCTCGGGTGGTCAGCGCCAACGACTACGGCTGGCTTTAGCAACCATGTCGGCCCCGCGGGTTCTTATTCTCGACGAGCCCAGCTCGGGGCTAGATGTCACGACACGGTCTGAGATGTGGAGCACCATCCAATCCATGGCCGATGACGGCATTACCGTGCTCTTCGCCACGCATGACCTCACGGAGGCAGAACGATATGCCGGCCGCGTTATCGTCCTGAACAACGGAAAAATTGTCGCCGACGGGACACCCGAGCAACTGACCTCCCACTACCCCACCATTATTCGTGCTTCGCTAGCAACTGCCGGCGACGAGAGCGTGCGGAATAGTTCTGCGCGCGGGTTCACGCCCGGCGCGTCCGAGGTGACGGTGCCCGGCGCGACGCAAACCGGCGCGACACAGCCTAGCGCTGCTATGACCGCCGATGATCATATTGACGATCGAATTAAGGCTTGTCTCTCGGCAAACGACACCTATGAGCGGCACGGCGGCGAGGTCACTATCCACACCACTCGCTCTGACCAGGTGTTACTCGACACATTACAGCAGAAATTGCTCGTTCATCCCACGGTGAACCGCGCTGCGCTCGACGATGCGTTCAGCGAACTTACGCGGTGAACCCACCCCTCGACCAACGCTTACACAAGGAGTTACAGATGAATTCCACGCGCCCAATATCAAACACGCCCCCAACTCCAAGCACACCATCACCCACCACACCACTACAGGCCACGCACACTCATACCCACTCACCACAGCGCCAGAAGAACACGACAACGCCCCGAACTCGCTCAAGGTTAACGTCGACAATGTTGTATAGCTGGCACTATTTCACGGAGCTGCTTCGTCGGCCAGAAACACTGATATTCTGCCTGCTTCTCCCCGCCGCCCTGTACCTGATGTTCGGGACGGCCACGGAGAACTCGGGCGCCGTACTGAGGGAGGGCAACGTGTCGGCGTTCATCATGACGGGGATGGGGCTCTACGGATCCGCCATCGCCATGACCTCGATTTCTGGTAGCGCGACGCAGGCTCGGCAGGAGGGGTGGAACCGCCAACTTCATCTCGCGGGGCTCACCACGACACAGTCCGTAGCTGGGGCGATTGTCGCTATGCTCGCGTTCGCTGCTCTTCCCATCGTGGTGACGTTCGGCGCCGCGATCGCAACAGGTTCCCAGTTCGACCATGTATGGCAGTGGATAGCAACAGGTGTTCTGAGCTGGCTCGTTACACTCCCCTTCGCCGTTTATGGGCTCGCTGCTGCACTCTGGCTGCGCACAGAAACCGCGACGGGAATCTCGTCGGGATCACTGGTCATTCTGGCTTTCTTCGGTGGAGTATTCATGCCATTACAGGGCACGCTTTTCGACATTTCGCGTTTCACACCCTTCTACGGACCGATCACCATCGCGCACTGGCCGCAGATGGCAGGCGATCAATTCGGTAGCAACGGGAACCTCATAATGACTGAATCCCCGGTTTTCGCGCTCTCCATTACACTCATGTGGACCGCAATTTTCGCCCTCCTGTGCGTCGTAGGGGCACGAAGAGCCATTAAAAAATAAGCGCCGAAACCACAGCCCCACCACACAATTCATACGGAGACAGCAATCATGGCCCGACCGCACCCCCGCACCTGGAGGAACACCGAGCTCCTGTATCCGGCCGTGTGGCTCATCTATCTGACCTTCCCTCTTGGGACATGTCTCACTGCCGACGCCGGCGTCTTTGCTCGGATTATCGCGTCAGTACTGGTTATTGCCTTCGGTGGGATATACCTCAGCGTCTACCGGTATGCACACATATTCGAGGACAATCGCGTGCTCAAACTATGGGGTGTCACCGGGATCCTTGTTGCCATCGGTGCGGTCACTTACCCCGTCACTGGCCTATCTTCCGTGTGTTTCATTCCATATATCTGCGCGCTGTGGGTCTTTATCCGGTCCGGTCGGCAAGGGATAATAACGGGGATTCTCGTATCGACGGTTCTCGTCATCTGTGTCCTTTTCGCCTCCCCACAACTTCACGGTCAGACAATGCCGATCGTCCTTGCCGTCGGAGTGGGTGTCGCGATCGTCATTGGAGTAGGCGTTGCCCATGCCGATGAAGAACGACGCCAGGAACTCGAGCGCCGGCTCGACCGCGCGCATCAACGCGAGGCCTACGCCACCGCCATGCATGACGTGTTAAGCCACAGCCTCACCGTCATTGCGGTCAAGGCGCAGCTCGCATCGCGCCTCGTCGATGCCGATGCGGACAATGCCGAAGCGGAAAATGCCCGTAAAACTAGAGCTCGCCGGGAAATTGACGACATCTACGAGCTATCCCATTCCGCGCTCAACGATATGCGATCGGCACTCGACGAGTTATCACCGCCATCATTGATGGAGACTATCGACGAAGCGCAAGCGGTGTGCACCTCCGCGGGGATTTCTCTCGCCGTACACATGGACGAGGACCTTCCGTCCGCCACAGCTTCGCTCTACGCAGCAATAGTGAAGGAAGCGACGACCAATATTCTTCGACACTCCGGGGCCCAATCCGCGTCCATCACCGCGACGTCCACCAGGCTCACCATTACCGACGACGGACGCGGTTTTGACCAGGACAAACGCCTCCGTGTCAAAGAGTCACACACCGCGGAAAACGGCGCTCAGCAACACGAGCTCAACAATGTGAAACAACACGGGCTCGAAGGTATGAAACGCCGAGCGAACAACATCGGCGCTTCGTTCTCGATTCGCTCAGCGCCGGGTAAAGGGACGACAGTCACCGTCGAGCCCATACCAAAGGAGGCAACGACTCAGGAGGGAGAGCCATGAGCACCGGCCATGCCGACGGAAACGCCATCCGCGTCTTTATCGTGGACGATCAATCACTCATTCTGAGTGCTCTCGAGTCACTTCTCACTCTGGAAGGCGACATCGACGTCGTAGGGACTGCAACGGACGCGCATGACCTCACACATCGCATTGCTGACAGCCAGGCCGACGTTGCGCTCATCGACATAGAAATGCCTGGTATCGACGGTATTCAAGCGACCACGGACCTTACTGGGCACAGCCACTGCCATGTCATTATCGTCACGACCTTCGGCCGGCCCGGATACCTACAGCGGGCACTCGACGCGGGCGCGCGCGGTTTCGTCGTCAAGGACTCACCCGTCGAAACGCTAACCAGTGCGATCCGGGACGTCTTCGCAGGGAAAACCATCATTCCCCTGCAGCTTCATGACAAAGTGCGCGCCACCGGGGACAACCCACTCACCGCACGAGAGCGCGATGTGCTCCGCGAAGCGCTCACCGGAGCAACGATCGCGAGCATAGCGTCGACGCTGTTCCTCTCCCCTGGCACCGTTCGCAATCACATATCCCGAGCCATCGCGAAAACTCACACCACGACGCGCGCCGAAGCAGCTGCCGTCGCACGCGATGCTGGCTGGTTGTGATCGTCACGAAGCGCTCCCCCTACCCCCGGTTGCAACAATTTGTCGCGAACGATCTGACTACTCCACCCACCTGGCATACACTGAGCCACGACCCCACGGGAGCCCACGGCACGGGCTGAGAGGGAGCTGACGCCGCTCCGACCGTCCGAACCTGTCCGGATCATGCCGGCGAAGGAAGAGAGGACCTTAGGCATGTCTGCACCCACCGATTCATCACCACGCCCACACACCGTTCACGGCGAAAACCACCCCAAGCACCACGAAAAATTCGTGGAAAAAGATGGACTCCGCGTGCCCTACACCGAAGTCAGTCTCGACGATTCACCCACCGGCCCTAACGAACCGGCCCGCATCTACCGCACGATGGGACCCGAGGTCGACCCCACTCGTGGACTCCCCGACCTGCGAACACCCTGGATAACCGACCGAAACGACACCACCACCTACGAAGCACGCGGCAAGAAACTGGAGGATGACGGGCGCTCCGCCGTCAAACGTGGAGCATCGTCACAGGAATGGCACGGCACTACGCGCCGACCCGTTCGGGCAAAGAGCGGCCACCGCGTCACACAAATGCACTACGCCCGGCGCGGCATCATCACTCCCGAAATGAAGTACGTCGCGCTGCGCGAACAATGCTCCCCCGAGCTTGTTCGGGACGAGGTCGCAGCCGGACGTGCAATCATTCCCGCTAACGTCAACCACCCCGAGTCCGAGCCGATGATCATCGGGCGTCGGTTCCTCACCAAGGTCAACGCCAATATCGGGAACTCGGCGGTGACGTCGTCGATCAACGAAGAAGTCGAGAAGCTACGGTGGGCGACGAAGTGGGGCGCGGACACTGTCATGGACCTCTCAACTGGCGACGACATCCACACCACGCGCGAGTGGATTATCCGGAATTCGCCTGTGCCTATCGGTACCGTTCCTATTTATCAGGCGCTGGAGAAGGTCAATGGTGAAGCCAACGCTCTGACCTGGGAGATCTTCCGAGATACGGTGATTGAGCAGGCCGAGCAGGGCGTCGACTATATGACCATTCACGCCGGGGTACTGCTGCCCTATGTGCCACTCACGGCGGATCGCGTCACCGGCATCGTGTCCCGCGGCGGTTCCATCATGGCCGGGTGGTGCCTGGCACACCACAAGGAAAGTTTCCTCTACGAGCACTACGACGAGCTCTGCGAAATTTTCTCCCACTACGATGTTGCGTTTTCTCTTGGCGACGGGCTGCGTCCGGGGTCCATTGCCGACGCCAACGACAAGGCGCAGTTCGCTGAGCTGCGCACGCTCGCCGAGCTGACGCGGCGGGCCTGGGACTACGACGTTCAGGTCATGGTTGAGGGGCCGGGTCACATTCCGCTGAACCTCGTCGAGCAGAACATCCGCGTTGAGCAGGATTGGTGCCACGGGGCGCCGTTCTATACGTTGGGGCCACTGGTGACCGACATTGCCCCTGGGTATGACCACATCACGTCCGCTATCGGTGCGGCCACTATCGCGATGGGCGGGACGGCGATGCTGTGTTATGTCACGCCGAAAGAGCACCTGGGCTTGCCCAACCGTGACGACGTCAAAACGGGCGTGATTACGTATAAGATTGCGGCCCACTCGGCGGACGTGGCCAAGGGGCATCCGGGTGCGCAGGCCTGGGACGATGCCATGAGTAAGGCACGGTTTGAGTTCCGGTGGAACGATCAGTTCGCGCTCTCGCTCGACCCCGACACCGCGCAGGCCTACCACGACGAAACATTGCCCGCCGAACCGGCGAAGACCGCCCATTTCTGTTCCATGTGCGGGCCGAAGTTCTGCTCCATGCGGATTAGCCAGGATATTCGCGACGCTTATGGCGAGACGATGCTCGGCATGCCTGAGGTTGGTGACCCGATGGGTGAGACGGCCGGTGACCGGGCAGATGTGGAAGCGGGCATGGCGAAAATGGCTGAAGAGTTCCGTGCCCACGGATCCGAGCTCTACATGCAAGAATCCAAAGCGAAAGACACCGCTGAGGACATCGACCATGATCTCGCGGACATGAGCGCACACCGCCAGTAGCATCGCGGATAGCAACCGCCCCGAAGCGTTGGCACCTTCGTCGGTCCACAGCACTGGCACACGACGAATAGGACGATAGGACACGAATGGCCTCCACTGACACGGATTTCCGCCTCTACCTGGTCACGTCTGGGACCGACCGGCACACTGTTGACACCGCGGCGAAGGTCGCGGCGGCTGGGGCCGGCGTCGTCCAAGTGCGCGCGAAGGACCTCTCCACGCGGGACTTGCTCAGTCTTGTGACGGAATGTGCCACCGCTGTTTACCGGGCAAATCCTCACACGAAAGTCGTCGTCGACGACCGAGCCGACGTGGCCTACGCTGCTCGACGCGCCGGGGTCCCTGTCAATGGCGTTCACCTGGGACAAGATGATCTTCCCCCGGATGCGGCCCGCGACATGCTCGGTCCGGATGCTCTCATTGGGTTAACGACCGGAACCCTGCCGCTTGTCGAGGCCGCGGAAGAGTTCCACAGCTCGCACCCAGGAGTTATTGACTACATCGGTGCGGGCCCTTTCCGGCCGACGCCAACGAAGGATTCGGGCCGCGCGCCCATCGGTGTTGACGGTTATCGGCCGCTCGTCGCGGCGACAACCTTGCCCATTGTCGCCATCGGGGACGTGACACCCGACGACGTTGCGGCTCTGAGCGCTACCGGTATCGCCGGGTGCGCGATGGTGCGAGCACTGATGCACTCTGATAACCCCGGCGAGTTAGCCCGACGTGCGTTGGACAGTTTTCGTAGCGAGTAAGCGCGGAAATGGGACGATTTAGCTACCGAGGTGTTTTAGACCCCTAGTTGCGCCCCTCGTCGGAACTGGTCATTGGCCGTCATTGTCCAGGCGTTGTTTCATCGCATCTATTTGTGAAATGACTTCATTATCGGTGGGCCCGTTATTCGGGCGGAAAGCAGAGAGCACCTGATCAGTGTCAAAATTCGCTCGCTGCCCATTATGGGAAGAACTGCCCAAATAAATGTATGACAGCGACTGATTGATATCCCTGAATATTTTTTCCTTGTCAAGTGAACGAGGTGCTACTACATGACGTTGGTCCTGTAAGCCCACAGATAAAACATCATCGTGTTTCACATCGAACACGGAGTTCACCATTACAAATTTACGAGGAAGATCGTCCCGGTATGACGTTTCTTGGTATCTATCATCCAGAGTTGCCGCCATGGGCTTAAGGTAACCGGAATTTGGGGCCGAACCACACACTTCAATCGCGAATTTTTCGGATGTTGAACACGATGAAAAACCATATTCTTCATCCCAAGCACGATCGACGCTCGTGGAAGAGCCCACAGGAACTGATATAAAGAACACCACACCAAGGAATAAACACAGTGGTGCAATCCAGATGCCTCTGAACAGAGAGCCTAGAACGGTGCCAATCACGCAGGACACCAGTAAGAACCCAACAATCATCAAGAAGGTTGGGGTACCCGCCCAGAGTTGCCTAAAAGTAACGCTATAGGAAACCCCGGATAGAGTAGCGCCAATAAAAGAGATCGCGATCAGCACTAATACCAGAATGACGAGGGGAATAAACGTGCTTAACGCGGATATGCGAAAAGCGCTAGCTAGTCTCTCTATACGACTTCTGGGGGACGTATCCTCCCAGTCGGCCGTTCCACTTCGCCACCGTGCCTGACTAGATATCACACCGGCGCATAGAGTCGCCGGAGAGAAAAAGAGTATTAAGACGGTTAGCTCTTGCACCATCAAAATTTGTGGACTAGCCAGCCAAGACGATGCACTCGCCAGAGGAGCCACGATCGAGAAGACGATGAGAATCAGCGCAATCGGAATTGCGTATGACGCTCTCAGTTTTCCTTTCAGCACTATCGAGGAGTAATTCTTGGTGCTGCGGAAACCCGTTAGGGAACGAGATTCCTTGTCTTTTCGCCTCTTCGACCATCCTTGAACATAGATAACAGACCCCAGGGCCCATATCACGATAACAAGTAGCGCACTGAGGTTCGGCTGTCCACCAGGCATAACAAAACTGCACGGTGCACGTAGAGCACCCCAGAGACCGTGCCCGATAGACGGCTCTAATGGCCAACTAAACGTGAGAGACCCAAGAACCGCGGATACTGGAAGTACCCAGATAAACGTCTTTTTCAGGACGTAGGTGGATACTAACCCCAGGCCAATAAGGCCGATGTCGTTCCTTATGACCGTAAGAGAGCCATAGTCTGAGAAATCTCCCCAAAAACACAGCAACCCTACTAGAGCAGCCCATACGGTTACTAGGGCCAGGAGTATTAGCCGTCTATTTCGAATGGGCCGCGGGGAGACACGATCAAAGTCATCCTCATGAGTGAATATAAAAAGGAGTGGAATCGATGTCAGAGCAGAAACCCACACAGTGTCGATGTCGACAGAATTCCCGTTCTGCTCTAGCAATATCCACGTGGCAGTTTTTACAAGAAGCGAAAGTATAAGGGACGTCAGAAAGAAGTAATGAACTCTATTATGACGTAGCCACAGACCTGTTCCGGAATTCATGATTCCAGCAGATCTAGATACATCGTGTTGAGTTTGTTGATGTCTCTTCCTGCTCCGAATTTTTCCCATGGCCCCGAGTATTCTTTTACCCCGTTTTTCATAATCGTCAGGGTGTCTGCATTTTCAATGACGTCTTCGACTATGTGTGTCGAAATAATTACTGTAGAGGACTCCGACGAGTGATGAAGTATTCTCTTGCACGCCGCCCGTTGCGATAAATCCAGACCTGCCGTTGGTTCGTCGAGCAGGATTACCGGTGGCGATGAAACGAGAGCGGATGATATTCCAACCCTTCGTCGCATACCACCAGACAAATGCTTGATGAGTGAATCGGCTTTATCCGACAGACCTGCGAGTTCTATCAGCCTATCGACCTCATGGGGGACCTTATGCTGTGAGACTTTCCTCAGCCAGCACATGTACGCAAGGTGTTCCCGCACGGTAAAGCGTGATTTTTCGAGATTGTCCTGAGGGAGGTAGCCGACCAAACCACTACGCGGGTCATTTACCCGGCCATCTATATACACGCTGCCGCTGCTCGGTTGAGTAAGCCCAGCTATTGCCCTGAGCAGAGATGATTTCCCTGCGCCGTTGGGGCCGAGTAAAGCATGAAATCCGGTATCGACATTTAAGCTGATGTGATCAACCGCGATATGCGAACCGTATTTCACAGTTAATTGATCAGTTGTAAGTTTCAACCAGATTTCCTCCTCAGCTATTTTAGCCAGGCCGTCCTTCAAAAAATGGTTATAGTTAAAATAGAGGTTTATATTTCGCTTCGGAAGCCTAACATTGGAACGCAGCTCTTACTGCTGCTCCCAATAAAAAACCTGCTCGTCATCGACGGTTACCACTGCACGATCCGGGTCCCGGCTAATCATCGTCCGCAACGTCTGATGCTCCGGCTCTTGGCGCTCCGGCGTCTGGTCACCCTCCGGCTGCCCCGTCACAGCAAATGTGATCGTGTGATCTTCAACGTTTTCCACTTCAAGGTCGCCATGTGCAATCCACGGATGGTCCCGACGAATCCCAATTAACCGCTGATAAATCTCATGCAGCCATTCCCCCGTCGGCAATAAATCTGCTGGGGAAGCCGGCAGGGGCGGTCGAATGTCGGCGTCGGCATACAAGCCATCCTGCTTTTCACCCCGCAAGCCCTGCTCATCGCCGTAATAAATGCTTGGCATACCGGGCAGCGTCAACTGCGCGACGGCAGCGAGCACCGCGCCGTTATCCCCCACCACCGAAGCAATGCGCGATACATCGTGGTTGCCAATGAACGTCAACGGAAGGATCGGCCGCTTGTCGGGCTGATTATTAGCGACGGCTGCGCCCTGCTCCACAAAGGTCTGGTGGCGGCCAAGCGCGTGGTCCAGCTCCCACATGTTCGCGTTTTTAATGCTGCTCCAGATGGCCTGCCACACCTCATATTGTGTGATCGAATCCATGTGGGACTGAGCGGCGAACTCGATGTACCCGCCCTGTTCCTCGCCGTGGATGATTTCACCGAGGAACACGGCATCGGGATAGTGGGCGCGCACGCGGTCGATAACGGTCCGCCAAAATTCGGTGGGCACAGAGTACGCGGCATCAAGCCGCCACCCGGTGATCCCGCGATCCAACCAATACTCCATGATCTCCACGACCATGTCGGCTACGCGCGGGTCGGAATGGTCCAGCTCAGCCAGGTCAAGGTTCCCCTCCCACGGGACCGACACGATCTCCCCGTCGTGCGTGTGCGTTTTCACCGGAGTCTGCTCGGCCCCCGCACGCGCGCGCTCAATCGACTCGGCCACCAGCGGATGATGCGTCCCCACGTGGTTAAACACACCATCCAGCATCACCTTGAGGCCGCGCTTCGAGCACTCCCCCATCAGGTGGTCAAAATCGTCCAGCGAACCTAACCGTGGGTCGATCCGCAGGTGATTCGTGGTGTCATATCCGTGCGCCGTCGACTCGAAAATAGGCCCGAGCAAGATCCCCGAACAGCCCAGCTCAATGGCATAATCCAGCCAGGCTTCTAGTCGCCGTAATTTTCCAGGCTTATCGACGTTGTGCTCGGAGTTGGCCGCGGATGGAGCGTGGTCGGGCGTCGGCGCGTCGGACCGTTCGTTGTCCGGTGTTTCTCCGTCGGATTGGGGGCTGAACATGTCCGTTCCGCACGCTCCGAGGGGGTAGATCTGCCACCAAAGCGCGTAATCAAGCGTGTCCATCGAGCCCTGCCTGCCTATCCGACTGCATTACCAACGAGTGCGGACGGGGTGCCGACCCTACGTCCCACTACTCTTCGAGCTTACGTCAGATACCGGACATACTTCGGCGCTTATTGCTCACTTGTCGTCCCTTGGCTTATCACCACTTGTCATCCCCATCGACGACGATTGACGCAAGCTTTGACGACGATTGACGCGCGGTGTCGCAACCTATTTCGCTACCGCTTTCATTGCTGTGATACCTCCGGCCAGTGAATACACCGGAATACTCAGCGTTTCCCGCAGAATGTCGGCCGCTTGCTGACTACGTGCCCCACGGGCGCAGTACACGGCCACCGCCGTCGCTGATTCAGGAATAGGAATACGCACCGACGCCGCATCGGCTTTCACTACACCCAGGGGAACATGGATATCGCGAGGGTTGACATCAGCGGGCGCAGTACCACCCGATTCGACGTCACCATCCAGCGTGATGCGCTCAATTAAACGCTCGTGAGCTTCGCGAACGTCCAGGAGCACGTGGGTGTCGTCGGCAAGAAAACCGGGAAGATCCGACGGTGCGATGTCCCCAGGGGCGTCGGGCTGATCCTGGGGTTGGTCACGACGGTTCCGATGCTCTCCTTCTACCGAGCCTTCTACCAAGGGATTTCGGGTTGCCACTTCACACGCCGCCCCTTGGTTAGATGACGCAGCCGTGCGACGAATCCTCGTCGCCGGTTCACGCGACGGATCACGACGCAACCGCAGCGTGCGCGTCGACGCTGACGTGGCGTTATACGTCAAAACTCTCCCCACGAGGGGCTCACCGATACCGCCCAGGACCTTCAGCGCCTCGGTGGCCATGAGGTTGCCGATCACGGCCGTCGTCGCACCCAAAACGCCTGCTTCCGCACAGGTCAGCACCGGTTTCGTCGGCGGGCCGTCGAAAAGATCGCGAAGTCCGGGGCCGTGAGGAGCCCAGAACACCGAGACCTGTCCCTCGTAGCGCAGAACAGCACCCCAGACCAGCGGCGTTTCCGTCATTTCCGCCGCGTCGGCCACCACGAATCGGGTGGCGAAGTTGTCGCTGCCGTCGATCAGGAGGTCGTGCTCGCGGCACAACTGCTCCGCGTTATCGGGGCCGAACCGCCCTTCCGTGCGAATGCTCATGGAGGGGTTGAGCGCGTGCATGCGTTCGCGGGCAACGTCGGCTTTCGGGCGTCCCACGTCGTCGACACCGAAAAGTGTTTGCCGCTGAAGGTTAGTAAGGTCAACGACGTCATCATCGCAGACGGTGATATGCCCATTCGTGCCGACGCCCGCCGCTGCCAGCGCGTACAGCAGCGGAGACCCCAATCCACCTGCGCCGATCACGCACACGCGCGCGGCGGCGAAGCGCTGCTGGACGGCTTCATCGAAGAGTGCCAGATGACGTGCGGTACGGACGCGTTCATTATGCGGGAGAGGCGTGAGTCGTTCGTCGGGAATTAGTCGGGGCAGCTCGGCACCGGAGCTAGACGGCCCATCGTGGGACGGACTGGAGCTAGCTGGGCCCGTACTAGATGACGGCATCGGCCCACGCCCTCCCCTCCAGCGGCGAGGACGCCACCGCGTGATGCCGCTTCGGAATCCTCCCCGCCTGATGCGCCCAATAACCAGCGCGAACACCGCTAGCCATCGCCTTCGCCATCGCTTCCGGATCGTGGCTGCGCGTGACGGAACTGGCCACCAGCACGGCGGAGCATCCCAGCTCCATGGCCAGCGCCGCCTCCGACGCCGTCCCCACACCTGCATCCAACACCACCGGGATATCGCCGGCTTCTTTCACAATCATTTCGATGTTGTGCGGGTTGAGAATCCCCAGGCCCGTGCCAATCGGCGAGCCACCAGGCATCACGGCGTCCACCCCCGCGTTCACCAGCCGGCGCGCAACAATGGGGTCGTCGTTCGTGTACGACAGCACGTGGAATCCGTCGTTAACCAGCTGTTCTGCGGCGTCGACAAGTTCGACAGCATCAGGCAGAAGAGTGTCGTCATCGGCGACAACCTCGAGCTTGATCCAGTCCGTATCCAGCGCTTCCCGCGCCATTTTCGCGGTCAGCACGGCGTCTCGCGCCGTTTTGCAGCCGGCCGTGTTGGGCAGGATGTGGACATTGTGCCGGCGAAGCATCCCGAAAACGTCCGCTTTTCCTGCTTGGTGCCGACGCATCGCGACCGTCGCCACGTTGCTTTCCGACGCCACCAGCGCTTTTTCCATGATATCCAGCGACGTCATTCCGCCCGTGCCGAGGAACAGTCGCGAGGTGAGGTCCCGATCGGCCAGTGTCCAGTGATCGGGGTCGCCTACGTGGGCGTCGGGGGATGGGGCGTCGTCTACATCCGTCGGTGTGATGTTCGTAGGATCATCGTCCCTGGTTGCGTTGTGTGTCATTGCCTAACCTCCTTGAACAGCGGTGAGAAGTTCGATGCGATCGCCGTCGCTAATGGTGACGGTCTGCCAAGTGGATTTCGGAACGATCTCGTCATTAATGGCGACGGCATAACCGTCGAAATCATCATCGCTAGCGGCGTCATTGCTGGTGGGCGAGTGTTTCGCGGTGTTGGCGAGAGCAGTGAGGTCGGCGTTATCGCCGTCCTGTGACACGGCTTTCACGAGCGACCGGACAGTGAGACCGCTTGTCGCCCGGTGCGATGTGCCGTTCAGTTCGATGGTGATCGTTGGACTGGAGGTGTCTGTCATTATTTCCTCTGGGGTTCCTCTGGTTTGTTCGACTTCGTTCATGACCTGTGGTGTCTGGTTGGCGGGCTGAGTTCACTGCGCTCGACGCTGCGTGACGTGCGTAATTTTCCTACGCAATGTTCCTACAAATCACGATGAATATCCGTAGCAGCAAGAATGTCGTTCAAGGTCAGTTCCGGAGTATCGTCATCATCCGCCCTGGTGAGGAGTTCGTCACCGTCTGCTAAGCGCTTTTCTAAGGAGCCGTATTCGTCCGTCATCGAATCCGCAGCTGCCACTAAGGCTTGCCCATCCACGGCACCGGACTCACTAGCAGCCGTTTCCCTGCCAGCAATGGCAAGCGCCGCCCCCACCCGGGCGCCCAGCGCAGTCAACAGAATGCCGTGGCGGAAATAGCCCGTGGAAACAACAGCGCCGGTACCGTCGTCGATGCCAATATAAGGCAGGTCATCCGGCGTGCCCGGCCGAGCACCCGCCGTGATCTCCTCGATCGTGCATTCGCGAATCCCCGGGCAGATAGTGTCAGCATCGCGCATGAGGTCCAGCGCGCCACCCACCAGCGGCTGACCGCGGCCGTCCTCCCGGCTCGTGGCCCCCAATACCAAACCGCCATCGATGCGCGGCACCACGTACACCGGCCGATCCCGGACAAATCCCCGAATTACCGACGTGACCAGCGGGTCGAGTTCCGCCGGCACGCGCAAACGGAGAACGTCGCCCCACACTGGGCGGAGCTGTAAATACGGAAGGAACTCGGACGCGCCGAGTCCATTGGCGACGATGGTGACGTCGTCGGGATTCACGTCGAAAGGAGTGGCCGATCTCTTCACGATCTCCACGCCACGATTCTTCAACGCACCGATAATAAGGTCACCGAAGACACGTGGATCGATTTGGTGATCGCCCGGGATATGCACGGCACCGGACAGGTTCGGGCTGAGCGCCGGCTCAGATTTCCGCAGCTGACGAACCGTCACCTGGGTGGCCTCCATTCCAAACGATTCCTGGAAATCTCGCGTCTCGGCGAGATGCACCCGATCGGCAGAATCGGCGGCGACGACGTAGGTTCCGTCGCGGCGAAAACCAGTCATGTGAGGATCGTCGGGGTCGGAATGAGCTGCGAGGGCGACACGTCGGACGAAACTCGGATACCACAGCGCGGATTGACGCATAAGGGGCACCAACGCATCCTGCTGATACTGCATCTCTGCGGCCGGGGCTAACATGCCCGCGGCGTGGTGGCTCGCCCCCGACAGCGGAGCAGGATCGAGAATCGATACCGAGCACTCCGGATCGAGTTCAGTCAGTTCAAACGCGGTGGCCAGCCCCACAAGACCAGCGCCGATAATAGTGATGTGCCGGGACATAGGCTCCTTCCCTCCGGCGGCATTATCCGCATCAGGTTTACGGTCGGCGGCGATGCCCGCCCTCTCAGCCCACATCACTGGGCTCCCGTAGGTCGACGATGTCGATGTTAAGTTTTCTATGGTTAGTGTCCATGTGTTTTCGGCGGATACTGCTTGAGCATCCACGTGACTCGATTATATTCCCCGGTGGGACATCGTGAGTTTGTAGATGAGAATCGCCGGTTCGGGGGTGGCGATCATAACCTGATTGGTGTTTTCCGGTCGGGAGTACATAACCTGCACAATGCTTATCAGAATAATGAAGCAAATCTGGGTAGTCTTGGATGTAGCCGAACCTACTCATTTCTTATCTTTCGATAACGCTCCGGTTTGATGGTGGAGCTTTCGGCGGGCTTTTCGGCGGGGCTGAAGAAAACACGTCGCAATATCAGTCAACGTGAGCATGGTGATGAAATGATGTACGTAAAGAAATTTTCTTCGCGTCAACGTGGCGCAGTAGCTTCTTTATTCGTCACTGTTGCCGCTGCAACTATGCTCGCCGGATGCTCTTCGTCGTCAGATTCACCACATACAGAGAATGCAGAAAGCGCTATTCCAGCAACAAGCGCAGGGCAATCGTCTAGCGAAGTGTCACATTCTGATAGCTCGAGCACTGCACCTCCGAATTCTACGCACTCCTCCACCGAGCATTTTGTTAATAGTGATGGGACGTGTAACCCCGACGTCATCGATATCAATCACGAGAAAAACACAGCGGAGACGCACTACCACGGCCTCCCCGATGATCAGGTGGCGATGAAGTTTTACGACATTAACGGAAATAATATGGAAGACGTGGGCAGTGGCTTCTCAGCAGGTAAAACGGGTGAGGGGCCACTTTTCGCCACCGGAGTTGCCAATGCCGATATCAGCTATATCGGCGTAAAAATTGAGCACAAAAATGGGGAATCTCAGGAATGCAAAATCCTGGTGGACTAACACTGGTGGAGCAACCCTAGTGGGGTAACAATCGTTACCGTTGCTCTCGATTTTTCTGGAAATAGCGGACTAGCGCCCCCACACCCCGAATCACAAAAATAAGAGCCACGAAAACTATGACCCTAAGAACCGGACTTTGATCCGCCATGGCCGTGGTCATGAAGACCGCCACCGCCACGCACCCAATAATGATGGTAAAAAACGCACTCAAACTGGGGACACCAAAGAACTGCCGAAGTTTCTCGCCCACCGGAATCCCTCCTTGTTATTTACGTTAGGTCCACCCTATAGACATAGATTTATCGTGACAATAGGATTCAGGGCAGAAGGACGTTTCTCTAGAAGAAATACCGGCGCCTACGAAGGGACACATCATGGCGACACCCTCATCGTCCAACCGAACCTCCCCTCCCCTCTCTGAGCAGGTCGTTTTGGTCACCGGCGGTGCTAGAGGACTCGGACGAGCAATTACCGAAGCGTTCCTCCGCGAAGGCGCCCGCGTTGTCGTTAATTATTTTTCCAGCAAAGCCGCTGCATACGACATCGAAGCAACCCATCCCGATCGTGTCCTCGCAATACACGGTGATGTGCGTGAAAGAGATGACATGAATACCATCTTTACTACAGCGCACCAAAAATTCGGACAACCAATAAGTACCGTGGTCAATAATGCACTCACGAGCTTCTCATTCAACGGAGAAGCCCGGCCAAAAGCTGACCAAATAAACTACGAGTCATTTCAATCGCAATTTTCAAGTGCAGTCCAGGGAGCAATCAACGTCATCCAAGCCGCGCTACCCAGTTTCGAACAAGCCCACTGTGGTCGCGTCGTCAACATAGGAACTAATCTTTTCCAGAACCCCGTCGTGCCCTATCACGATTACACAGCTGCCAAGGCCGCCCTGCTGTCACTTACTCGGACTTTCTCAAGCGACCTCGGCCCTCTGGGAATTACCGTCAACATGGTTAGTGGCGGGCTTCTACGCACCACCGATGCCAGCGCCGCGACACCCGAGAAAGTCTTCGACGCAATCGCAGCAACTACGCCGCTACAGTCCGTAACAACCCCGGAGGAGCTTGCCGACGCCGTACTCTTCTTCGCCTCGCCGTGGGCTCGGGCGATCACAGGCCAAAACCTCATCGTCGACGGCGGACTCGTCAAAGACTAAGCCCGCCTACTCCCCACGGTCCTCGGCCCCGCGCGGGCTATCATCCCTGCCGTCTTCCACTTCAGGCACGAAAGGATGCACCGTGGATGCTGCCTGCGTCGCCCGTGACCGCGCTGTCTCAATATCCTCAGCAGTCGCGGTCACAACACCCATACGTCGGTGAGGGAAAGCCTCAGGCTTGCCAAATAGGCGCAGGTCAGTCTCCGGCACAGCGAGGGCCTCCTTCACACCCGAGAAGGCCACGCCGTCGCCCCTCACGCCACCGTAAATCACGGCCGACGCACCGGGCGACACCAGCGTGACGTCGACAGGCAATCCCAAAATCGCGCGAGCGTGCAGCTCAAACTCGGACAGGCGCTGAGTCCCCATCGTCACCATGCCCGTATCGTGCGGGCGCGGGCTGACCTCGGAGAAATACACATCATCGCCCTTGACGAACAGCTCGACACCGAAGACGCCGCGCCCACCAAGAGCGTTGGTCACGCGCGCCGCAATGGACCGTGCATTCTCCGCGGCCGCGTCGCTCATCGGTGCGGGCTGCCACGACTCCACATAATCGCCGGAATGCTGACGATGCCCCACCGGCTCACAGAACCACGTGGCCACTTTCCCCGTCGAGGGATCCACCGCGCGCACCGTCAAAAGCGTGATCTCATAATCGAAATCAACAAACTGCTCGACGATCACGCGCGCCTGGTTCACGCGGGCGCCGCTCATCGCGTAATCCCACGCCTCGTCGAGGTCCTCCGGACCGTTGAGCACGCTCTGCCCCTTGCCAGAGGAGCTCATCACCGGCTTCACCACGCACGGGAAACCCATGGCATCCACGGCGTCGTCGAACTCGTCGCGGGTCGACGCGAACGCGTAGCCACTCGTCGGCAAGCCAAGATCTTCCCCCGCCAACCGACGAACTTCCTCGCGATTCATCGTGACGCGCGTCGCCTCGGCCGTGGGAATCACCGTGTAATCCGACTCCAAATCGCGCAACGCGTCCGTCGCGATCGCCTCAATCTCCGGCACAATGAAATCCGGGCGGACATCGTCGACAAGGTTTTTAATGGCATCCGGGTCCGTCATGTCGATGACATAGTGAAACTGCGCCACGTGATGAGCAGGCGCGCCGTCATACCGATCGACCGCGTGAACTTCCACCCCCAAACGCTGGAAAGCTATTGCGACCTCTTTGCCCAACTCCCCCGAACCAAGCAACATGACCTTGGTCGCGCTGGAGGATAAGGGCGTTCCGATTGCATCTGGTGTGTACACGCTGGTCAGAGTACCAGCCGATAGTCCGAAAGCTCGGAATACGGCCCGTTGTGGCACGTCCACACCACCGATTTAGGCTCGCCTAATGTGCTGCCGCCGTGGGCACGCAGCACATCATGAATCTCACCGGCGACGAACCCGCGCATGATCCGCTCCAAGGTGCGATACCCGTGAACGTCCAGGCCAACCGTGGGCTCGTCCAGGAAAAGGAACTCCGGGCCGCGGGCCAGCGCGCATGCCACCGACACAATTCTTCTTGCCGACGACGCTACGTCCAGCGGGTGGATGCCCGCGACATCCTGCAAGCCGCAATACTCGATGAGCGCGTCGGCGTTGCGGAGGGTCGAGCCGATCGCGATTTCATCTTTTACTGTTTTCGCCGAAAACGATGTGTCCATTGATGTGGGGGCCCAACCGTAGTTGAGGGGGTGGGGTGAGCCGACAACCTGCTGCGATCCGCCACTGTGCTTAATCAAGTCCGCCAAAGCAAGAAGGAGCGTGGTCTTCCCCGTGCCGTTCGGTCCCGCGATATGAGTAATCCCACGCGGAATGCCCGCCGACAAGGGCCCCAGCGTAAAAGCATGGCGCTCGACCAAGAGGTCGTTGATCACCAGGGCCGGCGCAGGGGCAGGAACGGGCGAAGGAGCATATGCGGACTCAGCGGATTCGGCGTCGGAGCCACCGGCGGAGTCGTCGTCAGAAATCTGACTCAATTCGACCGGCGAATCATATTCCGCCCCCGCAACAGGATTCAGCCCAACGCCCTCGGGGTAACGCGATTCAACGTCGCACAGATCAGCTAAGTGGTTCCACGTCCGATCAAAAATCGTGACGTCGCCCGGAAAACTGTCCACGACCTGCACCAAAGCTCGCGTCGCATCCATGTCACACCCATCCAGCGGGCAGTCCAGCACCAGATTGTCAGGATTGCGTAGAAGGGCGGACGCGATCGCCACCCGGCGCGTCTGACCCGTCGACAATTTCGACGGGTCGCGCTGAAGGAGCGTCGTCAAGCCCCATTGACCAGCAACATCCTGGATCCGCGAGCGCATGTCCGCCACGGGCACGCCCATCTGCTCCATGCCGAACGCAAGCTCTTGCTCCACCGTGCTCCGCAGCAACGTGATGTGAGCCGCCGCATCATTACCCACCCACGCGGCACCTGACTCCTCCGCGAGGGCCCACGCCTCTTCGCTCATTCCCGAACCGCTCGGGGCGCACACAAACTTCTTCATCTCTACCCTGCTCCCGCTCTACCCTGCTCTACCCCGCGACTCCCCACACACAGGCCGCGCACATCACCGCGACCATCCCGTAACGGACCACACGCTCCCACGCGCGATCTCGGACGGGGTACAGCACGGTCCTCTGCCCTGGCTGGGCAATTCCCGTTCGCGATAACGGCCGGGAGCGCTGCGCCGCATCCGTCACCAGGCCAACAACCAGCGGAATGACCAGTTTCCTCCGTTGCGGCTTCACGCCCCGCGAGCGCTGAATCTGTTGGATGGTTCTCATTCGCGACGTCGCCAACGGGATCAGCCGAACGACCGAGCCCACCACATACACGATCGGCGCCGGCAGCCACGTTTGCAGGGCGCGCATGAGCGCATCCGGATTGACTAGCGAACCGAACATCACGCCGCAGCCCACCACCGCGGCGAAGCGCAGGCTCAGCGCGGCGGCCGTCGACCATGAACCAAAAAGGCCGTACATCAGAGAAAATGACACACACGCTGGGATGATGATGGTTACGGCGGCTAAGGTCGCTGCCTTATTCCGAATAATTAGCGACGCCACCACGGCAACAGCTACGCCGATAGCCGACGCCCACGGCGCGTTGAGCACCGTGACGCTCACCATTAGGCACGCGGCAGTCACGAGCGGTGTGTACGGGTGGATGTTGGGCTCCTTAGGGTGTTGCGGTGATGGTCGGATTGGGGTTGACGTGGAGGTTTTGTTGGGCGCTGGGCCCCCTTTTCGCTGGCAAATGTTCGGGTGCTGGCCCCACGGCGTCGGCAATTACGAGGCTAGACGGCAACGCTAACCCGGGACCACCAAAACTGCGGGGGTATATGGGAGGCCAGAAAAAGTGCGGGGGTATATGGTCAAAAATTGGGCGAAAAAGCCCCATATTCCCCCGCAGTTTTGGTGGGAGGCGTCAATATACCCCGCAAAATTCCGGCACGAACCTCTGGCGCACAATCGGCGCCCTGGCTCACTACCACACACGAGATTCACCAGGGCCTTTTCGCCGAGCTACCAAGCCAGGATTTCCCGTCGGAGGGGCCACCAAACCCTACGACTTCTTGGTCGAAAATGAGCGAATGGTTCGAAGCGGAAGAGCCGCAATAATCGCCGCCACCAGCGTAAACACGATCACCTTGTCGATCGGATCCGACGTCAGTGACTGCAAATAAACTGCCGTCATCGGGCTGAAACCAAGCCCGCGATACGCCGTCACCAACAGGCCCGTGCCCGTGCCAGCCGTTCCGCCGAAAATGAACGACGCCACCGGCGCAGCCATCAATGCTGACAATAAACCAACGAACACACCGGCAATCGGCGGAACCCATCGTTTCGTCCACGGCACCAGCCCCGCGAGTAAACCGATCATGGCGTAATCCGCCGCGAATGGGACGACGGTCGGGTTGAACGTCCCCCAAATCAGGGCCGACAGCACCCCCGTCGCCATACCTGCCTGCGGACCGGCGAGGGCGGCGATCAGCACAGTCCCAATGGAATCCAGATACAGGGGAACCGGCAACGGCATCGTCCCGATCACCTGCCCGACCACAATGTTGATGACCAACGCCGCAGGCAGCAGGGCCAGCGACCGCGGCGGCAACTTAGGCACAATCCCGATCAGCGCGATCAGCGCACTCACACCGAAACCAGCCAGCGCGATGATCGACCCCTTACCATCAGCAAGCGACTCCCAGGGATCGTCCGGCTGCATCAGAACCAGCGTCAACCAGGTGCCCGCCATAATGAGAATCGCGATAGCGGTGCACACATTCGCGGAATTGACGATGCGTCGGTTAGGTGTATTCGACGCTGTTCGGTCTTTGTGGCCAGTGTGGTCAGGTGATGTGGTGGGCTCGACGGGGCCGTTGGTGCTCATAGGTTCTCCGTATCCGGCACATTCTCGGACTGATTATGCACGTGCGGTACGCGACAACGCAGCGCAACTGTGCAGGCAAAACGCACTTCCATGGGTTAAGCACGTTTTCGGCAGTGTTCCACGCGTTTCCGCGCGATCTACTAATAAGACGCTCTATGTCACCTCGAGCTGTCAATACTCTAACCTATCGGAACGCCGACCCCGGAAGCCCGTGTTGACCTCGGGACTCGGCCATGGGCGACGAGTAGCCGACGGCCACACGCGGGACGCACGATCATATCGCCCTGCGCCACCACCTACGGCACGTCACCCCACCGTTTACGATAGGTAATGCGATAAGTTTTCTGCCACGCGATTGGCCCGCCGGCCTTAGCCTTGGTCCTAGCCTTGGTCCTCTCGCGGAGCAGAAATACCAGGGAATCCGGTGAGAATCCGGAACTGTCCCGCAGCGGTATGTGAGAAAGCCAAACGACGCAATAATGCACTGGTGGCTCTCCCCCAACCCGGAGGAGCACTGGGAAGCAGTGTCAATCAGGTTTCGCCGCCGGATGATCACCCCCCACGGTCATCCGGAACAGCGCACCAAATCACGCGCCAGCGGAGTGCTCACGAGTCCGAATACCTGCTTATCGTCGCGGAGCCCGCCGGGCCCGTGTGTCCACCACTGACGAGGATCAGAAATGACATTCACGACACTTGGCGTGCCACGTATCGGCCCACGCCGCGAACTCAAACGCGCTTGCGAAAAATACTGGAAATCAGGTTCTGCACCTAACGACCGCGGGGCCCAAGAACATGCTTCCCACCTAGCCCGTACTGCGTGGGAACTCACGACGACCTACACACAGAATCTCGCCTCAGCCGGCATGGAATCCGTCCCCACCCTGGGACGCAGCTACTACGACGCCGTGCTCGACATGAGCGCCTACCTCGGCGTCCTTCCTGCACGATTCAACACAATCCCGGATCACACAACCACCGACCACGAGCCAGCAACGTCAATACATGATCGACTACCACGCGATATCGATCGTCGCTTCGCCACCGCCCGCGGGACGTCGGATCTTGCTCCGTCGGCCATGACCAAGTGGTATGACACCAACTACCACTACATCGTTCCCGAGCTCACCGGCGACACACAGTTTGATCTGACTATCGACGACTTTCTTGCCGACATCACCGAACTACAGAGCATTGCAAATGTGCGGCCTGTATTAGTAGGTCCGTTCACTTACCTGACCTTGGCTGACCAAGCATCCGACGATGACCTCGATGGCCTGTGGGAACCGCTGATCGATGCCTATGCAGAATTCATCACGCGCTTAGGTACCACCGGAGTGGGATGGGTGCAGCTGGACGAGCCTCAATTGACCTGCGACGTCACCGACACCGATATCAATCGCGTGCATTCCGCCTACACAAAGCTCGCCGAAGCAGCCGGAAAAGCCGACGTCAAACTACTAGCCGCCACGTACTTTGGCCCTGGCGATCATGCTCTTGCTGCACTGAACGGGACCGGCGTCAACGGCATCGCTGTCGACCTCATACCGAGTCAACAAACCACCACCCGAAGTGGCACCCACGACACCACCCCCCACGACGACGTCGTTCCATCGTGGCTCGACGCATGGACGGGCGATGAGACACTCGTCGCGGGAATTGTCAACGGCCGCAACGTTTGGCGCACCAATATCGACCAATCATTGCGCGCGCTCAAAAAACTAGCCGAGCGTGGGCCGGTGGTGGCCTCAACATCGTGTTCCCTCCTCCATGTCCCGTATCGCTTGGGGCGCAACGCCGACGGCACCGACGACCACGAGGGCAGCTCCGAACCGGGACTGCCCGTCGATGTCCGCAATCGATTAGCGTTCGGCGAGGAGAAAATACAAGAACTAGCGGTCCTCCACCGCGCTCTAGCGTCGGCAAGCACCCCGGACGACGAGCAATACATTGCCGCCTCGAGCACAGCATTATCCGAGGGTCTGCCCACTAATGACAGTGTTCAACGGCGGCTGAGCTCGATCACCGACGACGACCGACACCGCGTTCCGTTCAGCGACAGAACAGGCCCGTCGCTACCCGTGCTTCCCACCACGACGATCGGCTCATTCCCGCAAACATCCGCCATCCGGCGAGCGCGGAAAGATAAACGCGACGGCACCATTACCCAGGACGAATACACCGCACGGATGGAAGACGAAGTGCGGTCCACCATCAAGGCCCAGGAAGAACTCGGCCTCGATGTTCTCGTTCACGGCGAGCCTGAACGAAATGACATGGTGCAGTACTTCTCTGAACAACTGGAGGGATACTGCTCTACGACGAATGGCTGGGTTCAGTCCTACGGGTCGAGGTGCGTCCGCCCACCCATTGTGACCGGCGACGTGTCCCGGCCGTCACCACTAACGACGCATTGGTATCGCGTTGCCCAGGACGCCACCGACAAACCGGTGAAAGGCATGCTCACGGGGCCGGTAACGATGCTTGCGTGGTCGTTCGTTCGTGAAGATCAACCCATGTCGGTTACTGCCGACCAGGTGGCGTTAGCGCTGCGGGATGAGATCGATGATCTTATTCAGGCTGGAGCGCGCATTATTCAGGTCGACGAACCTGCCATTCGTGAACTCCTCCCCCTCCGCAAATCTGACCATGAGGCCTATACGGCGTGGGCGACCCAGGCCTTCCGATTGGCTACGTCGAGTGCTGGCCCGGATATCCACATCCATACTCATATGTGTTACTCACAGTTCAATGAGCTCATCGACACCATCATCGACTTGGATGCCGACGTCACCACCATCGAATCGGCCCGCAACGGCATGAAGGTACTCACAGCTCTCCGCGACGCCGGGTTCTCCCTCGGCATTGGCCCCGGCGTGTGGGATATTCACTCACCGCGGGTGCCGTCAGTCGAGGAAATCACGACACTTATTCGCGACGCTATCGATGCCGTCGGGGTCGAACCTTTGTGGGTCAATCCCGACTGTGGGCTGAAGACGCGGGCCTGGCCGGAGACGACTGCGTCGCTGCGCAACATGGTTGACGCTACCCGGAGTATTCGGGAACAATTGGGTAGCTGACCTGCAACTATGTAGCAATGAGTGCGTGATAAAGGTATAGCCCGACGGGTGCGCCATCAGGATCCGCTATCGAAAGCCGCTAGCGCGATGGGTTGAGAATGGCGAACACGCGTTCCGTTTCGGCCCTCACGTCATCAGGATCGACGGAATCGAGAACGTGGACCATGGCGCACTTGTCCGGGGCCACATCTTCCCGATTGGCCTGCCCCCGAGCATCACCGTCCGACCCCACCGCCGTTATCGCACCCCGGTCATCGGGCACGGCGACCAGCGCTTTATCAGCCGTCCCGTAGTTGACCGCATCAAGGGCCACCATGACGGCGAGTAAGTCATGGACCTGGGCACAATAACCGATCCCCTCGTTGTCGTGGAACTCGAAGTAAAAACGCAGTGCATCCTTCACAAGCGTGCCCAACTCACCCGGCAGACCCCACCGCGCGACGTCGTCCGGCGTGACCATGATTGTTTCCGTCACACCCAAGTGACACAGCGTGACATCCCAACCGCGCTGCCGAGCTTCCTTCAACGTCATTGCCACCGCGTCGGGGTCAACCCAGAAATTCCACTCCGCCGTGGGGGTCGTATTTCCCCGATAATCGACGGCGCCGCCCATGATCGTCAGCGAATTGAACCGCGATACCAGCTCGGGATTCATCGCTACCGACGTCAGCGGACCTGTCGCGACGAGATCGGCTGAGCCGTCCTGAAGAGCGGCTTCCCACACGTCAGTCGTGCTCAAGATACGGGAGGTAGATTCGCCACCATCCACTGACAGCCGCTCGCTCACCTCACGAGGCGGACGGGCGTATCCGAGACCGTAGTCGCCGTGAGTTTCGGGAGTCGTGGTCAACGGGATCGAGACCGGCGCGGCTGGCCCCACCCCCACGGGAATGTCAGAGCATCCACACAGGTCAAGCACCCAACGCGTGTTCACCGCGACATTATCGACGGTCGTGTTTCCCGCGACGGTGGTCACTCCCGCTAACTCAATTTCCCCAGCACGGTGCCGTGCCGCGAGGTAGATCAGAGCGAGCATGTCGTCGATACCCGTATCAACATCCGCTACAAGTCTGCGCATAATAACCCCTTTTTTAACTCACAACCCTTTTAGTCCGTGGCTAGAACCACCATGGCATATTCCGCTAAGCCCATGTCACCATGCGGGCCTACATACCTAGTTAAGCAACCAAAGAAAATGCCTATGCGCAGGGATGTCATAGCTCATTGCCCTCTTGCCATTTCGGAACCGCGTCCGCTACTTTTAACGGCAACAGTTCAGCCCGCCTTGTGAAGCTATCACGCTCACAGGAGTGGGCTGGATCTCTATTACAACGGGGGACATACGTAGGGCTACAAACACACTTTAAAGAGAGAATACGAACGCCATAGAGCGATAGAATGTGGCTAGGTTTTGCAATCCCAATCTTTCCATCAACCCAGTCTCTACACCTACGGAGTACCACCATGGCTCTCAAAGCTGCATTTATGTTCGTCGACACCGGCGCCGACCCGGACACAAACCGGTCGACCGTCACAACTCCGGGCGTCGAACTCCTCACGGTAGCGGTCAACGATTACACCCAAGCTGAGGACGTCGCATCGAAACTCGCCGACGAAGGGTACGTCGCTATCGAGTTATGTGGCGGATTCGGCATCGAAGGCGTCGCGCGCGTCAAGAAGGCCGTTCCCGACACGGTGGCCGTCGGGGTTGTACGCTTCGATCACCACCCCGGCCTCGGACACAAGAGCGGGGACGAGCTTTACTAACCTCGAAACTCTAGAACTAGCTCTTTCCCTCGTACCATCTCCGGCTCTAGCTCCCGAGATAGCCCCCCCGCTCTGCCCCTGTGATCACCTCATCATGTTCACAACGACCCTATGGCGCCTCACCAGCCACGATCCACTCCATAACCTCGCTTTCGAACGCTATCTGTTCAGCTCGCTAGGGAAGAAAGAAGCGGCCGTCGTCATATGGCGTAATAGCCCCGCCGTTATGGTCGGCCGGGCACAAAACCCCTGGTACGAAGCAAATACCGAGTTCCTTCACAGCCACCACATCCCACTATTCCGACGGATCAGTGGTGGCGGAACCGTCTACCACGACCTAGGAAACCTGAACTTCACGTTCATGGCATCCAAACCGTACTTCTCGCGGGACCTCCCCATCATCATCGCACGCGACGCCCTACGGTCACTGGGCTGCGATGTGTATGCCGATCCCCGTCGGTCACTTTTTCTCCGGCACAACGGCAGCGCGTACAAGATCACGGGATCCGCGATTCGTGAAACTCTCACCCACGGTCTTCTCCACGGGACAGTCCTTGTCCACGCCGACCTCGCCGTGCTTAATGAAGCCCTCCGGGCCCATGACCCGCATGTGCACGTCAATGGAATACCGTCGGTCCCCTCCCCCGTCACTAACCTGCCCGAGGTGACTATCGACGCCGTGCAGGCAACGGTTCACGAGCATTTTGCCGCACACATGAAGCGCGAGGGCGTTGTCATGTACCGAACCGCCCATGCTGACGATTACGCGCACCAACTACGCCCCCACCTTGACACGCAACGCAGCTGGGAATGGAATTACGGCCGAACACCGCATTTCAGCTACCGAGATGGCACCGTCAGCGCTGAAATTTGCCACGGAATAATCACGGACAGCAGCGTCGCCAGCATCGTCGGCAAGCGGTACAGTCCACGCCTCATGGCTGGCCCCCTAGCCCCCGATAAAAGGGCCAGCCATAAAGCGACGTCTACAGCAGGACTCGATAGGGCTCCGCCAACACGTCGGCCAAGGTACTGAGGAATTCCGCACCCGTACGGCCGTCGACAGTTTGGTGGTCAATAGTCAAGCTCAAGGGCAACTCGACTACTTTCTCAATCTCACCCTCACTGTTTAAGGTCAGCCGCGTGCTCTGCGCGCCAACCCCCAGGATCGCGACCTCTGGGACGTTAAGCACCGGGGTGAAATACTCAATCCCGTCGGTCCCCAGGTTCGTAATGGTGAACGTTCCGGGGGCAAGGGTGTCGATATCGCCATTCCGCGCGCGATCAACACGATCGTGAAACACGGTCTTCAACTGCGATAACGATTGGCCAACGACGTTGGGAACCGTCGGTACGGCCAAACCATCATCCAAAGCCACGGCCACACCGATGTTCACGTCGTCACACTGCTCGTACTCGTGGCCGTCGTAGTGGGCATTCAGCGAAGGATGCTCCTGCAAGGCGATAGCCACTGCCTTAATGAGCAGCACGTTCATGCTGAGTGCCTTGGCTTCATCGCCGGGGCCGAGGTTGCCCTTGATCTCAGACACCGTGGCAAGCAGATCGGTCACATTCACCTTCCGGTGCAGTGTCAACTGCGCAGTGGAATGCAAACTATGCATCATATTCTGCGCAATAATCTTGCGCATACCGGTCAGGCCTTCACCAGCCGTCACCGGGGCAACTGCCTCACTTGCCGACGCAGCTGCCGAGGCGCCTGCTGAAGCCGCCCCATCGGAGGGTTCCTGCGAGTCCGCGTCGCCCGACGGGTGAGACTCTATATAGGCCTTCATATCACGCTTCGTGATCCGACCGTGACCACCCGTGCCCGTGACTTTCGAATAGTCAATGCCGTGCTTTTTGGCCATCTTTTCTGCGACTTTAGAGATAAAGATGCGCTTGCCATCGCCGCTCGTGTCGCGATTCGCCCGCCGAGCACCATCCTCAGAGTCATCCTCACCGGGGCTGTTAGCGTCACCAGCGCCAGAATCACCAGAATCACCAGAGGCGCGAGACCCTTCAACGCGATCGCCACGTTGAACATCTTCCGCACCAGCAGGGCCCGTCGCTGCTGCAGAAATGGTCTCATCAGCGGCGCCCACATAGGCAATAGGCGTTTTCACCGCTGTCGAATCCCCTGCCGCCACGACGATTTTCAGCAGCGTGCCGTCGTCGTCGGCTTCAACATCTCCAGACAGCTTCTCCGAGCTAATCGAGCACAGAGCTTCGCCCTTCTTGACGGCGTCACCTTCGTTTTTATACCACTCGTCAACTAGGCCTTCCGTCATGGTAAGGCCGAGCTTAGGCATCAATACTTCTGTTGCCATGATCGTTTCCTTACTTCTTGAGGTCGAAGATCAGCTCGTCGGCTTCCTCCATGATGCGCGTGGCATCGGGGATATAGAGCTGTTCCAAATTGGAGGCAAACGGCACCGGAGTATTGGGCGCGGTCACTCTCTTAACAGGGCCATCCAAGTAGTCGTAGGCCTCGTCGGACACGACCGCAGCGATGTCAGTTGCCGTGTTGTTATGCGGGTTCGCCTCATCGACGACGATCAACCGCCCAGTCTTCCGGACGGACTCCAGCACAGTTTCTTGATCCCACGGCGCCACCGTCAGCAGATCAATAAGCTCAACACTTATTCCCGACGACGCCAGCTGGTCGGCGACCTCAATGCCCTGGTACAGCATCTTCCCGATAGTGACAATGGTGAGGTCCTCGCCTTCGCGAACAATGTCGGCCTTGCCCAGCGGGATCGTGTAGTAGTCTTCCGGGACGTCGCCTTTCTGCGCATACAGCGTCTTGTCCTCGGAAAACACCACAACGTTGTCTTCCTCGATACTCGACAGCAACAGCCCTTTGGCGTTGTACGGCGTCGACGGGACAACGACCTTGATACCGGGGATAGCGCCCAACAGGCCGTAATACGAACCCGAGTGCTGGGCCGCGGCGGAGGCGCCTGCACCATGCATCGTGCGCACCGTCAGCGGCAGCTTTGCTTTGCCGCCGAACATGTATCGCATTTTCGACGCCTGCCCCAGCAGCGTGTCGAAGCAGAAGCCTAGGAAATCATTGAACATGAGCTCAGGGATGGGGCGAAGCCCTGTGGCCGCCGCACCGACCGCGATGCCCATATATCCCATCTCTGAGATAGGCGTATCCTTGACGCGTTTTTCACCGAACTCCTCAATGAGTCCTTTGGTGACGCCCATCACGCCACCCCACGCGCCATCACCATTCAAATGTTCCACACCGTGGCCACCTGCAAGGTCTTCGCCTAACAGCATCACACGATCGTCTGCGCGCATTGCCTGAGCGAGCGCTTCATTAATGGCCTTCATGAAGCTAATTTCACGTGCCATGACTATGTACTCCTCTCTTAGTTAATCGGCTCTAGTGAGTTAGGCGAAGACGTTGCTTAGCAGGTCTTCAGGGTCAGGAATGGGGCTCTTCTCTGCGAATTCGATCGCATCGTCGATGCGTTTTTCGCTGGCCTTTTCAATCTCGTCAGCCTTCTTCTTGCTGAGCCACCCCTTCTCAATCGCGTCCTCACGGAAGCGCGGGATCGGATCCAGATCGGCGAACTCCTTCTCAGCGCCTTCCGTGGCTTTATAGGCTTGCTCGTCGCCTTCGAAGTGGCCGTACTTGCGGTAGGTGCGGCATTCGATCAGGCTAGGGCCACCTCCCTTACGAGCGCGCTTGATAGCGTCCCCAACTTCGTCATAGACCTCGATGACGTTCTTACCGTCGACGACTTTGCCGGGCATGTCGTAGGCCGCCGCCCGCTGCGCAATCGTTTCACTAGCGCACGCGTAATTTTGCGGGGTGGCTTCGCCGAACATGTTGTTTTCACAGACGAAGACAACCGGAAGTTTCCAAATTCCGGCCATATTCAACGCCTCGTGGAACACCCCTTCGTTTGATGCTCCGTCGCCGAAGAAGCACACGGCGACCGCGTCGGTACCCAAATATTGGTTCCGCAAGGCGGCTCCGGTGGCGAGTGCGAACCCACCACCGACCATGCCGTTCGCGCCGAGCATGCCGGTGTCGATGTCAGCGATGTGCATCGATCCGCCTTTGCCGCCGCATAGACCATCCTTGCGGCCGAAAATCTCGGCCATCATGCGGTTCAGGTCACACCCCTTGGCGACGCAATGCCCGTGTCCACGGTGCGTCGAGGTAATGGAATCCTCTTCCGTCAGGTGTGCGCACACACCCACCGCAACAGCTTCCTCACCTGCGTAAAGGTGAACAAAGCCAGGGATCTCCCCTTTTGCGAAAAGTCCGTGAACTCGATCCTCAAAATTGCGGATGTCGTTCATCTTGTTATAGATCCACTCTGCAGTCGATCTCTTCATTACGCCCTCCTCTAGGCCGGTTAGCATGATTTCTCACGCCACACCACGTAGTGCTCTGTATTGACTTATAACGACGTTCGTTTGTGGCGACGGTCGTGCGTGGTGACGTTGATATGGACGCCGCCTTACGACGACGCTGCTATGCATCGACGCTGCTCCGTGATGTCCTGTCTGAACGGTTCGGAACACCGCGTCGTTACAGTGATCGCTGCCGCACGGATCACCACGTGATGACGTCGAAAAGCAGGCAACTTTTCTCGCTCCACGCAGAGAACACCAACTATGTGCTAGATCACATTCATAGGGTGAATATGATCTATCTCTACGTGCGAGACTAGTGCGGATCAGCCCCCGTGCGCAGAAAAAATATTGGCTTCACTTCTGATAAAGGCACGTTTTGAACACTTTTCAACCCCTAAAGGGTGTGGTTTGTGGGCTGACTCATAATTAAAAGCTGAACAGTGTACGTCCATACCCCCGCACTTACACCACACACATAATCCACACACAGCCAACCCACATTGCCCACACACAGCCAACCCACCACATAGCCAACCCACCACGCAGGAAAACTGGAGCACGCGAAAGACGTCTGGCCCCACACGTACAAAAAGCGCCCGCGGAACAACATGGTCCACGGGCGCTTATCACCCCACGTAGCACGTCACCGCGCCACAACTCAGGGCACTAGCCGCCTTATTTCTCAGGCTTCAGAACGTCGTTAATAACGATGGTTTCGTCACGACCGGGGCCGACACCGATGTACGAGATTCGGCAGCCAGACAGTTCTTCCAACCGCTCTAAGTAATCCTGGGCCTTCTGCGGCAAATCAGACACTGACCGCGCACCACTGATGTCCTCTTCCCACGCGGGCATCGTCTCATAGATCGGGACGGCGTGGTGGAAGTCCGATTGCGTCAACGGCATTTCATCGTGGCGCACGCCATCAACGTCGTAACCAACGCAGATCGGGATCTCACCAATACCACCGAGAACATCCAACTTAGTAATGAACAAGTCCGTGAAGCCATTGACCCGAGCTGCATATCGCGCGACGACCGAGTCATACCACCCACACCGACGCGGACGGCCGGTGTTCACACCAAACTCGTGTCCCGTATCGCGCAGGTAATCGCCCCATTTATCGAACAGCTCCGTGGGGAAGGGGCCCGCACCGACGCGCGTCGTATAGGCCTTAGAAATTCCCAATACCGATGTAATTCTCGCCGGGCCAATACCCGATCCCACCGAAGCACCACCGGCCGTAGGGTTCGAACTGGTCACGAACGGATAGGTCCCGTGGTCAACGTCGAGCATCGTGGCCTGGCCACCCTCCATAAGGACCGATTTACCCTCATCGAGACCTTTATTCAGCACAGTCGCCGTGTCGATCAACATGGGCTTCAACCGATCCGCGTACGACATGAAGTAATCGAAGACCTCGTCCGGATCAATCGCTTTCCGGTTGTAGATCTTGACCAGCACCTGGTTCTTAAAGTCCAAGGCTGACTCGATCTTTTGACGGAGAATCGACGGATCGAGAACATCCTGGGCACGGATCCCCACTCGGGCAACCTTGTCGGAATAGGTAGGTCCAATACCCCGGCCCGTTGTGCCGATGGCTCGCTTGCCCAGGAACCGCTCGCCGACGCGGTCAAGGGTTTGGTGATAAGGGGCAACGAGATGCGCGTTTGCCGAAATACGCAGACGCGACGCGTCAGCACCGCGAGCCTCAAGGCCGTCAATCTCAGAGAACAGTGCCTCCAGATTGATCACCACGCCATTGCCCAACACCGGAGTGGCGTTCGGGGACAGCACTCCCGCAGGGAGCAGCTTGAGTTCATATTTCTCGCCACCCACAACCACCGTGTGACCAGCGTTGTTACCACCATTGGGCTTGACGACGTAGTCAACTTTGCCGCCCAGAATGTCGGTAGCTTTACCTTTGCCTTCATCGCCCCACTGAGCACCCACGACAACGATCGCAGCAGCAGTCACGAAAACTCCCACGGTCCCATGGATTGCCGACGAGCCGGGACCACAAGCCTTACGTCGGAGTGCCAATCGGGGCACAAACCACGTCAAGTGTAACGGGTGAGCGTGCGCGCACGTGCAGAAGGGCCAAACAGCTAGGTAAATCGGCAAAACCCCGCGCACCGACGACGAAAACCCGCGCAGCTACGATGGGCTGTGACACCGTACACCGCTGGTTGGTGGCATGGGCTACCGGGCTTTCGTTTAAGGTACGACGACGTGCCGCCACCAACTGCCGCCACCAGCGGTTTTTGCAGCGTTCATTGTCGAAGGATCACCGTACCTCATGCCCATTCACATCGTCCGTTGCGGTGATGCACCGCTTCCCCAGGACCTCCCCCTGCCCGTGCATACCGTCCCCACCTGCCCGGGCCGTAAGGATCTGCCCTTCATTAATGAGCTGGTGGCACGGTACCTTCCTCACGATCCGACGCCGAGCCTGGACGAGATCGCCGCACAGCCGGATGTTGACCATCTTGGGGCACCCGGCCCGGATCCGCGCACGCCCATCGACACCGTTCGGCTAGTTGTTGTCGGCACCGATGCCGATCTTGATGCTGTGGCCACGCGATTAATGCGCATCGACGCTACGTGGATGGAGCTCGCTTACGTCCCTGTTCTGGCCGGGGGTGGCGTTTTATCGAAAGCCTATGCTTCACCGGGCGAGTCGAGCGTCGAAGCGAAGTCGGTGATTGCGACAAGCTGGGGTGTGGCCGATAAACCCTGGTCAATAGCTTTGTCGGGATCGGTTCGTCCAGTGCCCCTTATCCGCGATGATTCCGGCAGGGTAACTCTGGGCGCCGCCGAAATTTGTTCAACGGATGGCTCGCCGTTTGTCGGCGAAATCATTATCGACGACACCACCGTCGGAGCTCCTGAGGGGAGCGATTTTTATGGCACGCGGTTGGTATCCACCCTGGATGCGCCGGGAATTGCTGCCGTTGCCATGACTGGGCCGTCGGCCTACAGCGGTGACCGAACGAAATCCACACGATCCAATTCCACCAAACGGAGCGGATTTCTGGGGCGATTCTTCCACCATGGCCCTGAGACCGGCGCTGTTGATAGCACAGTGCTCACCGGGCGTGCCGTTCAAGCTGGTGGGGAGCCCTTTATGGTGTATCGCGATGGTGTTGCTCACCCACGCGCGTTGACTCGTGTGACGTTCTACCGGCACTTGCGCGATATGCAGGTTGTTCGTCCTTAATTACGAATAACAAAACGGGGCCCACTCCGATAAGAGTGAGCCCCGTCGTTTCAGCTGTTATTTAGGACGCAGAGGTTGACGCAATGCACGATCGCGTTTCCGCGCACGCACCTAGCGACCAGGCCTGGCCCGCGCGCTCGGCATCGACCTCACGCATGCTCGTCGCCACCTTTAGTGATGGTGATGATGGCCTTCTGCCTCAGGCTTTTCTTCCTCTGGCTTATCCACCACAGCGGTCTCGGTGGTCAGAACCATCCGCGCCACCGATGTGGCATTGTCCACAGCGGAGTGGGTGACCTTCACAGGGTCGATAATCCCCTGTTCGATCAGGTTGCCGTACTCCAAGGTGTCAGCATTGAGGCCTTCACCGTTCGGCAGATCCTTGATCCGGTTAACCACAACAGCGCCATCAAGACCAGCGTTGTGAGCAATCCAGAACGCGGGCTTGGTCAACGCGTCAGCCATGGCCTTTACGCCGACTTTCTCGTCGCCCTCGAATTGGTCGGCAAATTCCTCGAGCTCCCGAGAAATCTGAACCAACACGGATCCGCCACCAGCAACAACGCCTTCTTGCGCGGCAGCACGGGCCGAGTTGATCGCGTCCTCGATACGCAGCTTGCGCTCCGAAACCTCGGTCTCAGTGGCACCGCCGGCCTTCACCACGGCCACACCGCCGGAGAGCTTAGCCAAACGCTCTTCCAGCTTCTCGCGATCCCACGTCGAATCCGTCTCATCAATCTGGCGACGGAGCAAGTCACGTCGGGACTGAAGATCTTCCTTGGTGCCGCCACCGTCGACAATGATGGTCTCATCCTTGGTCACGGTGATGCGGCGAGCGGAACCGAAGTAGGACTCGTCGGCCTCGCTCAGGCTGAGCCCAACTTCCTTATCGATGACAGTTGCACCCGTCACCACAGCAAGGTCGTCCATGAAGGCCTTGCGACGGTCGCCGAAGTATGGCGACTTCACGGCGCACACGTTCAAGCTCTTGCGGATGGAGTTTACGACCAGCATCGAGAGCGGTTCGCCCTCAACATCTTCGGCAACGATCAGAACCTGCTTGCCGGAATTAGCGATTTTCTCCAACACCGGGAGGAAATCCGGCAGTGACGAGATCTTCTCACGAACCAACAGAACCAGGGCGTCATTCAGAACCGCTTCCCCGGTCTCCGTGTCGGTGACGAAGTACGGCGACAAGTAGCCCTTATCGAAGGACACGCCCTCGGTGACAGCCAACTCATCGTTGAGCGACTGCGATTCCTCAACGGACACAACGCCGTCCTTGCCGACCTTTTCCATAGCCGACGCAACCATCGCGCCGATTTCGGCGTCGCGGGAGGACACCGTACCGACGTTGGCGATCTCGTCGGTGCTGGATACCTCAGTGGCGCGGGCACGGAGCAGCTCGACGGCTTTCTCCGCTGCGGCCTTGATACCGACGTTGAGTGCGAGCGGGTTAGCGCCAGCGGCGACGTTGCGCAGGCCGGCGTCGACAAGAGCCTGAGCCAGCAACGTTGCTGTTGTGGTGCCGTCACCGGCGATATCGTTAGTTTTGACGGCGACGGACTTCACCAGCTGGGCGCCGAGGTTCTCGAAAGGATCCTCAACGTCGATATCGCGGGCGATCGTCACACCGTCGTTCGTGACGAGGGGGCTACCAAAAGCCTTGTCAAGCACCACATTGCGACCGCGTGGGCCGAGGGTGACTTTGACGGCGTCGGCAAGAGTGTCAACGCCTGATTGCAGGCCACGGCGGGCTTCCTCGTCGAATGCAATAAGCTTCGACATACTGTGCCTCTACCTCTCCTGAACGATTACTTTTCGACGACAGCGAGAACGTCGCGCTGCGAGAGAATCAAGTATTCCTCGCCAGCGTACTTAATCTCAGTTCCGCCGTACTTGGAGAAGATGACGACGTCGCCCTCGGCAACGTCCATGGGCACGCGCTTGCCGTTTTCATCGGTACGGCCGGGCCCAACAGCGACGACGGTAGCTTCCTGCGGCTTTTCTTTAGCGGTATCCGGGATAACCAGTCCGGATGCGGTGGTGGTCTCAGCTTCGACGATCTGAACGAGGAGCTTATCCTCAAGAGGCTTGATGTTGACCTTAGCCACGATTACTTCCTCCAGTGAATGGAAAGTGAATGGAAAATTGTGCTCTTGACAGGTTTTTCCACAGCCGTCGTCGCGGGTGAACAACTGTGATTCACAACCTGATTGGCACTCTACCCGTGTGAGTGCCAGCTCTCAACCACCGGGAGTGCTAAATATCCAAACGCGCTCGTGGAGGCCTATATACGAGCGCTGATACGAGCCCAATACGAGAACTTTTGAACGCACTCAGACAACGGGAATAGCGACGTCAAGACCTGGATTTGTGGCAGCGCCGAGACCCGAGGGCCCCACACCACGTGCTATCGAATAGGCCGCGGCCGCGGCAATCATGAGGCCGTTGTCCGTGCACAACTTCATCTCTGGGACGCATAGGTTGATCCCCGCGCTTTGGCACCGCGCGGTGGCAAGGCGACACAAACCAGAGTTCGCCGCGACCCCACCGCCGAGCAGCAGCGTCGTCGCTTCTGTATCGGTGCAAGCCAACAACGCCTTCTTGGTCAGCACGTCCGCCACTGCTGCTTGAAACGAGGCACACACATCGGGCAACGACACCGTCTGGTGGTTCCGCTCGGCTGCCTCAATATAACGGGCGACGGAGGTCTTTAGGCCAGAGAACGAAAAATCGTACCGGTGCGGGCCGCGGAGATCCTGCGGACGCATCACGCCACGCGGGAAACGAATGGCCTTCGAATTCCCCTCAGCAGCCAGCTTGTCGATAATCGGTCCACCCGGGTACCCCAACCCCAGGAGACGCGACACCTTGTCATAGGCCTCGCCGGCAGCGTCGTCAAGGGTTGACCCCAGCTCCTGCATGGGCTTCCCCAGGCCGTTAACCTTCAGAATCTGAGTGTGGCCGCCGGATACGAGGAGCGCGATGGCGTGGTCGAGGTCCAGGTCCGCGTCGGCCAGAGCCCCCACCGCGATGTGCCCGGCCAGGTGGTTCATCCCATAGAACGGAACACCCCAGGCAGCGGCGTACGCCTTCGCCGCCGATGAACCGACGAGGAGCGCACCGGCCAAACCTGGGCCAACCGTCGCGGCCACATAATCTGGCTTATCGACGTCGGGACGCGCGGCTTTCAGGTCAGCGAGGGCTGCCCGCACGACCGGCCCCATGGCCTCCAAGTGGGCGCGGGAGGCGACCTCCGGGACGACGCCACCGAACCGGGCGTGCTGTTCCATCGAACTGGCGACGCGGTTGGCCAAGACGGTCACGGTAGGGTCGGCATCGTCGTGCGTGGTGACTTCGACAATGCCCACGGCGGTTTCATCACATGAACTCTCCACACCCATCACGATTGCGCGCATGGTGACAAGAGTAGACACCTGGGCGGGATGACTGAAAACACGTGGTGGGAGGGGTTGTGTGGGGCTAGTCCGGCCTGGGACCCCTTTTCATGGTGAACGCGTCTGCGCCCGACGGCTGGTAATAGTTCTTTCGAGTACCTAACACCGTGAAGCCTTCTGACTCGTACAAACCGATGGCTGGCTTATTGTCGGTGCGCACTTCTAAGAACACCGGGCCGGGCGCGTTATCGGCGACATAGAGGATTGTCCCCAACAGCACTCGCCCTAGGCCGTGGCCACGCCATGCGGGATCTAGCCCAATGGTTCGGACTTCAAACTCTGGGTCATCCTCCGGGCCTAAGACTCCTAGGCCGGCATAGCCGACGAGGGCCATCGCGTCACGCGATCCCTGCATATTCCGACGCGGGTTTTCCCCTTGTTCATCGCTGTGCCCGGCGCGGGCAACTGCTGACGTGACAAGGCCGACGTACACCGATCTCGGGTCGCGGAGCTCTGCGAGGAATCCTTCGTAGGGCCATGGCGAGTCGTCCGGGAAAATTTCTGCTTCCAGTTCCGCGCAGGCAGCGGCGGCGGTGGCGTCTAGCTGGACGAGCCTCATTCCGTCAGGGAGATTCTCTGGCGGAGCACTAGCGTGCTGGCCATCACTCATCGCGGTCTGCCGTCATCTGTTCACGGAGCTGACGCGCGCGAGTAATCGCTTCCTCGCTGATAGCGGGGCTCACCGGCTTTGCTTTCGGTGGCACGGCGTCGGGCCGTCGTAAATAAAGGGGGCGGAGGGGTTGAAGATCTGACTGTCGCGGGAAGAGCGCGTTGCGGTCATGATCAGATTCAGTGTCGTCAGAATCGTCGACGTTCGTCGCGCGGTCGAGATTCATGGGGTGGTCGAGGGCTGCGCGAACAAAGTTCACGATGTCCGGTTGCGCGTCCACCGACTGGTTAACACTGGTCACACTGGCCAGAAGAGCGTCGGCCACGGAATCGGACACCACCGCAAAACTCGGCTGCTGCGCAGGAACGTCTGCATCACCGGACACATGGACGTCCGTTGGACGCGTGACCTCGGGTTCCGTGACGCGCACGGGGTGCCCGTCGGATATGCGGTACGTAGCCCAATAAACTTCTCGACGGCGAGCATCCGTCGCAACGATAATCGTCTCACCCTCATGCTGTGGGGCGTCCGCGATGGCATTCCACGCCAGACCATCCAGCGAGCACACCCCGATGACGGGAATATCTAACGCGTCCCCGAACGCCGCAGCAGTCGCCATACCGACACGCAACCCCGTAAACGGGCCGGGCCCCACGCCCACAACAACGGCGTCGAGGTCGCTCGGAGTGACTCCAACTTCGTCGCAGCACTCCATAATGAAGGGCGTCAACACCTCATTGTGCGCGCGGGAATCCCGAACACTCCTGTTAAACCGCGCGCGGATCGTGTCCCGCGAGGTGACGTCGACAAGCCCAGCGGTGACATACGGTGTCGCAGTATCAATAACCAGCACGAGCATGATGGATAGATTACCGCCGGACCCACGTCCACGAAATGACTCGTGGTTCGTCCTCATCGAAATCGACGGGATTTGCTGGTGCTGATGTGTCGCCCCCAGCAGAGGCGTCGTTGCCAGCGGACGTTTCATTTCCAGCGGGCTTCTCGCTGCCACCCGTCGCGCGCTCAAGACGGATCAACAGATAATCCTGTTCCAACGCGTCTGCCATATCCGCGGCCCATTCCGCCACGACGATGCTATCGGGAATGCGCGTATCCAAATCCAGCGAATCGAGGGCGCCGATCGGATCCGTCGTGGTATCGCCCAGAAGGCGATACGCGTCAACGTGGATGAGCGGCACCGGGCCGGGATGTTCGCGGGCGATAGTAAACGTCGGCGACGTTACACGGCCTGATACATGCAAACCTCTGGCCAGCCCCTGCGTAAACGTGGTTTTCCCCGCACCCAGTGGCCCGTCCAACACGACGACGTCGCCCGGCCGCAAAGCGTGAGCAATCGATTCTGCCAGAGTTTGCGTCGCCTCCGCATTACGGACGCGAACACGGCCGTCGACAAGACCGCGGCCAACATACCGTCGGTGGACGCGCGTATGCGGACTGGTCAGGATCTCGTAATGAATGGTGCCGAGGGTTTCGGCCAATTCCGTGGCCGTCGGCAAAGAGGCGGGCTTGCCGTCTGACCCGATGCACTCGCCGGGTGGACCAAAAATAATTGCCTCATCGCCCTGGTGAACTGCGCTGGCCTGCTCTGAGCCCGCCGGACCCAAGGCCACAACGATCTGGTCCATGCACACGCGTCCGATTTGCGGATACCGACGCCCGTTGATCGCGACCTCCATACGGCCGGACAGCGCCCGTGGGATCCCATCGGCATAACCGGCGGGAACAACGCCAGTCACTGTGTCGACGTCCGCTGTCCACGTCCCCCCATAACTCACCGATTCCCCAGCTTTGACCAACCGCTTCGCGACAATCGGCGCAGATAAAGTCATCGCCGGCTTGAGCTGTGAGGTAAGAGAAGAACCCGTGGACGAAGAACGATCCGCTGGTTCCTCCAACGGATCCATCCCGTACAGCGCAACACCCGGCCGCACCATCTGGTAAAACATGTCCGGCCTGGTCACCGAGGCTGGCGAATTACACATGTGGTTAATGCGAACGGGAATTCCGGCCGCCTGCAGCTCCTCAATCGCGGCATCAAACTGAGCCTTTTGGCGATTATTCGACGGGTTATCCGCGGCATCCGCGCTGGCCAGGTGGGTAAATGCGCCGGTGACGTCGATAATGGAATCACTACTTGCTGCGCTCAGTTCCTTCAGCGCCTCATCCCATTGGTCTGGAGAGATCCCCGAACGGCTCAGGCCCGAATCCACCATCACCGTCACCCGTGGGGGGACAAATTCCCAGTCTTCTTGGGATCTCTTGCGCTCGGTCGCTTCGTCGACAATGGCTCTGATATGCGCCAGCGTCGGAACGCCCAGGTCGATCCCGTAATCCAGGGCTGCTTTAACAGAGACGGGGCCGTCGGCGTTCCAAATCCAGGCCAGAATGGGTGCTGAAATCCCAGCACGGCGAAGCTCCACCCCCTCGCTGATGGTTGCCACGCCCAACTGGGTGGCGCCATTGGCCAAGAACACCCGTGCAGCTTCCACCGCCCCGTGGTTGTACCCATTCGCTTTCACCACAGCCATCAACTCCGCTGGGTGATCTGGATTCACCAATTGCGCGTTTCGCGCCACGACATGCACATTGTGCGCCAACGCGTCGCGGTCGATGGTCATGGTCAAAAGGCCGGGCAGGGCCGCGTCGCTACCGTCCGCGGATAAATGGTCACCAGATACAGCGTGGGATGAAGACTGGATGGGCATAGACATCATTGTGCCACCCGCCTAGGACACGCCCGACGGAGATTCTCGAAACAGCCTATAACCAGCGACAACGGGGGTTGAGCGGCCTACCTCTGAAGGCGCGCGCGTGCACGCGGAATTGCCTCCGCAATAACCGACGCCGACGTCGGCGCGTACCCGTCGTCGGTCTCTGCTGCGATATCGGCCGCCGATGCATGGATCACAGTAGCTCGGACGACGGTCGCCATGAGGGCGGACAAAGGCAACTCGGCATCCCGACCGGCGTGGCCGACGCTCTCTGCAACCAAAGCCCCAGCTAGGCCCGACAAGACATCGCCGGAGCCCGGCGTCGCCGCCCACGAACATCCGGCATCGACAACGCACACTTTTACCTGCGACGAGGTATCCGCCGGAGTGCTAGACGATGTATCCGCCGGGGCCGCGACCACCGTGGACCGACCTTTAAGCAACACCACACAATGCAACGCTCTCGCGA
>OJUH01000030.1_pt1 | contig 131401 bp, 106 predicted proteins | sample 1599921 | NCBI WGS metagenome assembly OJUH01 (sample SAMN04436632, study PRJEB24849) | human gut metagenome | biome: human gut; feature: NICU; material: stool | host: Homo sapiens | place: USA: Saint Louis, MO | collected 2010-01-15 | reverse complement strand
GGAACCCGCCACTTCTCACACCAACCCGGCAGAAGAATTGTTCTCAGAACGGAAGGCGATCGGTTCTACAAGGCCCGTTCCTGAAGAAAATAGGTCGGGTAAGGGGGAACACAAGGATCGTCCTTTGTAGGAGCGCCCGGAGGTATTGGCTAAGTACCCGGTTAAAGCAAAAAAGAACCCTGATGGCTCCTATGACTACTCAGATCCGCGGTTTGAGAATGCCGACCTTTGCGAGGATGCCCCGCCAGGATACTGGGAAGGTTTGGGGTATCGATCGGTAGGCTCGGATTATATAAAATTTCGAAAGTTAAAGAATTGTGGACTTGTGATTATGGATAGAGGGCAAGAAAGATTAATTGCCGCCGGTACAGACTCACTGCCTAAAAATAATCTCGCTGGCCGCATATTTAGAGAGTACTCACCGTATAAATATGACCAGATCAATGAAATGTTTGGTGTTAAAGCCTGTGTTTCTTATTTAGAAACTCCACTTGGAAGAGTGGGGGTTACCGATTTAGCTGAGTTTGATCCTAGGGATTTTAAAGAATTATGTGACGATGCAAGAAGCGAATTAGAAAGGTTATTGTAGAATAAAATTATCTGTAGATCCTTGTTCTCTGGATAGAGTAATTTCAATCCTAAACGACGGTGTTTTCCTTAGGGGAAAGAGTTTCCTCTCATTATACCGAGGTTTAGAAAGTTCATTCACAGAGGAACCGGGATTGAGGAACCTAAGTGAGCAACATACTAAAGTTATTTCCGGAGAAATAGGAAGCGCAGTACAGACGCTGCGTGAACTCCGTCGTCTGATTCACTGGTTAGCTGAAGGCACGAAGGAAATGCGGGGTGCGTTTGTTGGCCAAGACGATGCCTCAGCGGCCATACTCTGCGGACTTAAGTCGATACAGGACACAGAGTTCACCTTCCCGACTCGTCCGGATGGAGCATTTAGCCCCTTTGACTTTTCGGAGCCAATACCAGGGGACGGCGATGATCCCTCTGCAGTCCTCGCGATGCTCGACGCAGGTGACGATAGTGAGATTTATGCCCTCGCCGAGTACTGGCACAACCTGTCCAGTTCTTTGAACGATACCGTCGACGCCCTGGTGCGGGCCCGTACCCAACTGGAAGAAAACACAGGAGAGGCGATTGATGCCGCCGCCTCATGTTGCACCCAAGTGATGGCCACGGCCCAAATTTTCGCCGATAACGCCACCGCCATGCACGCTTCCGTTTCCCAACTGCCTCATATTCGGCAGGCCGCTCGCGCCCAGATCGCGGCCATCGAAGCCGAGCACACCGCAGCGGTCGCCGCAGCCACCAACCCCGCCGGAGTACAGGCAGCCGGGGAAGCAGCACGGGCAGCCACCCGTGAATTCATGACCGGCCCTTATCAAGCCATGCTCACCGCGGCGGTGCCACCACTACGCAACCTCACCGAACGACCCAACGTCGGGCAGGGTGGAGGACATCTCACCACGCAGTCGCCCTCTCCCATTAACAGCCCTAGCTCCGTATCCACCACGGTCAACCCTGCTATGGCGACAATTGGGGCAGTTGGAGGAGCGCCGGTTATGAACAACGCACCACTAAATCCAACCCATCCAGCAATGATCAGGGCGGATAACGTCAGCGCAACTACTAACCATCCCGCACCAGCAGTACCCATCGCGCCACCCGCACAAACGTCACCCAACCTGGCGTCCAACGCGGGGAACACACCTCGCGGCACCGCACCAACCCCGATTAACGGAAACAACGCTCCCGTTACTCCCGGTGGTGTCAGCGGTAACTCATTTCCCCGATCACCTGGGAATACTTCATCACCTGGCTACACTCCTCGCACAACCCAAACACCAGGCCGCAACCTGCGTTCTAACACACCGAATACCAGACTCGGCACCCCTAACCGCAACCTGATGAACACCGGGCACATCCCACACGGCAACGGTAGCTATCCGCGCAACGGAGTTCATGGGCCAGGACAGCTCAACAAACCCGGCGAAATTCCGCGAAACAGGAGCGTCATCATCCATCCCGGACCAGATACGCCCATGCCCCGGACAGGGGTCAACCCGCATTACCCAGGCTCAACCCCAGGGGACAACAAAAACACGGCACCACATTATGGCCGTGGCGCCGCAACACCGTCATCCACCGGAGGTGACGGTTCACGCCCAGCGATGGGCAGGATGGGAATCGCTCCCATGGGTGGCTACGGCAACTCCTCTAAATCCCAAAAACAAGAACCAGAAGGGAAATACAAGCCCATCACCAGCGAATTCGAGGCAGAATACAACCTGCGACAACTCCGAGGAGACATCGGGCTCACCACGCCACACGTCATTGGCGCACAGCTGCGGGAGTCCAAATAGTCTCCGAAGAGCTACTCGTCCAGGCCGGCCGCGATAGCGTCGGCAATCGAGTCAATCAATGCTTTTTCAGATCGATCACCCGAAACAGTAACCTCCTCGCCGCACTCAGCGCCCAAACCCATCAGGGACATCGCCGAGTCAGCATCCGCGTCGTTGACCAAGATGCCTTCCTTTGAGTCCGCGGCCATCTCCGCCAACTTTGCGGCAGGGCGCGCGTGCAGGCCGGCCTTATCCGCGACCTTCACACGCCGTGAATAGCCGCCACCGTTCGCATCGTCGTCTTTAGTGCTGTCGCTAGCTGCATCTTCGCCCGGCGCGGCTGCCGAATCACCATCACCCGCGCTCTCAGATTCGAACGCGGAAATCGCACGCCGAGCCTCGCGCTCCACACCATCCAGATCTTGGCCTTGCTGGGCGGCAACGGCTCCGGCAACGGTGGCCTCAACAAGCGGAGCGTCAATAAACCGAACGGGCTCGTCGTCGAGCATGTCCACAACCATCTCCACCGTCATCGTCGCAGATCCCAGGTCAGTGAAAATAGCGCAGGCCAAACCCGCGTCGACAACCTTATTAACAGCGGCCTCAATGGCGTCATACGAGGTGCCGATACCGCCACCATCGGGGTTGCCCTTATCCTCCGGGTCGGCATCCAAACCACCCGCCGGAACGATCAGCACATCCCTAGCCATTTGCGATGCCAACAGCGCCAAACCATCGGCCAAGCGCTTCGAGTGGGACACCACCACGACGCCGACCTGTGGCGATTGTTTCCGTTCAGAGTCCGGCGAAGCTGAATCCACCGAAGCAGAATTCGACGGGGCAGCGTCCGTCGTCGGGCGTTCGGAACCTTCGTTTGCGCCAGACGCAGCGTCGTTATTGCTTGTCATCATCGTTCCTTCCGTAAGTTCTTCCTCCGGTAGTGGTTCCTCCGTCGTTGCTCTGTTTGCAGAGCTATATGCAGAATCCTCGCCTGCAGTCGTGGTTGATGCCGCTGTAGCTGCCGCGTCACCAGCAGCCTTACGCGGTTGTCGAGCCTCCTCCTCGAGGCGCTGCAGCACCTCGCTCATTGCGCACCCCACTACGCATCAACGGCTTTGGAGGCCTCGGCGAGGAAATACGCGGAGCTCGCAGCGCCGGGATCCTTGTGTCCCACAGAGCGTTCCCCCAGGTAAGAAGCGCGCCCTTTGGTAGCAGTCATGTCGACGGTGGCTTCAGCACCTTCATCCGCAGCACGAGCAGCTGCCTGCAACACCTCGGCTGGATCCTTTCCATCATCGGCAGCAGACCGTGCTGCCCGCGCCGCCGGGGCCCACGCATCAACCATGGTCTTCTCGCCCTCGGTTGCCTTGCCCCGCTTTTCGACGCCACCCACTGCGGACTCCACCACAGAGGCAACACCGTCGGCATCAAGCCCGTCACCCGATACGGCCTTCGCTGCGTACATGAATGCTGTGCCGAGCAGCGGCCCGGACGCCCCGCCGACCGTCGACATCAGCGTCTTCGCGGTCAGCTTAAAAACGCCCGCAATGTCCTGGGGCTGGTCGTCGTCCAGCTTCTTCACCACGGCCTGAAAACCACGGTCCACGTTTTCGCCGTGGTCAGCGTCGCCAATAGCTCGGTCTAGATCGATCAATTCCTCGCGGTGCTCGCTCGCGGCCTCGGCGCACCCGCGGATCCACCGTTCAGCCCATGCCTTATCCAAATCTGACATTGTGTTCCTCCTCTGATTTATTTCCGTTTATTCCCCGTTTTTATTCCGGTTTATTTCTTGACAAATGCCGGCGTCCGGGCGGGATCGTCGTACAGGGAGAGTAGTTCATCATCGACGCGGAGCAGCGTGACGGACACACCCTGCATTTCCAGGCTGGTGACGAAGTTCCCGACGTCGGACCGCTCGAGAGCAACACCGAGGTCCGATAGCCGCTGCGCCACCCGTCGGAAAACGATGTACAACTCGGACAACGGCGTGCCGCCCATGCCGTTGACCAGGGCAATAACGCGGTCGGACTTCTTCAGCTCCAGATCCGCAACAATGGGGTCGAGCAGCTGATCCGTGATCTCATTCGCACTACTCATGGGGACGCGACGTCGGCCAGGCTCGCCGTGAATGCCCACGCCCAGTTCAATCTCGCTGTCGTCGAGGTCAAAGGACGGCTTCCCCACGTGAGGAACGGTGCACGACGTCAATGCCACACCCATCGACCGCACGTTATGAATGGCACTGTGCGCGATGCGTTCGACCTCGTCGAGAGTCAATCCGCGTTCCGCCGCGGCCCCGGTGATCTTCTCGACCAAGAAAGTGCCGGCGACGCCACGTCGGCCAGCGGTAAAAGTTGAATCCTCAACGGCGACATCGTCGTTCACGATGACCTGCCGAACCTCGAGGTCCTCCATATCGGCAAGGTCAGCAGCGGTATCGAAATTGAGCACGTCCCCGGTGTAATTCTTAACGACGAATACCACGCCTGCACCCTTATCGGCGCTCTTTGCCGCTTCGAGGATCGGGTCGGGCGTTGGTGACGTGAACACGGCGCCAGGAACGGCGGCGTCGAGCATCCCAGTGCCGACGAACCCCGCATGGAGAGGCTCGTGTCCGGAGCCACCACCCGAAATGACGCCCACTTTGCCTTGTTCCTTGGCATTGTGAGAGCTTCGGGTGACAAACAGCGGGTCGGGATTGACCGTGACGAGCTCTGGGTGTGCCAAGCCCACCCCCTCGATACTCTCCGTGACGACGTCATGCGGGTCGTTGATTAGCTTCTTCATAAACCTGACTCCTAGGTGTGTGCTCACTATTTCACCATCGGGTGGCTCTGTAGTTCTTGTTTTAGTGCGTCGATGTTCCGCAGTCTTCGTAGGCCTAGGTTACTCGCGATACAGAGGTGTTGAGGGGCGACGAGCTGCTTATCGGAGCCTCACGATTTCTTGGGCGTAGCAGGTGTCTTATTAGAATCAGCACCATGTCCATGCCGAAAATTGTGCTGTTTTATGTGTTCACGCCTCTAGCCGACCCTGAAGCGATTCGTCTGTGGCAGAAGGCCTTGGCGGAGAAGTGGAATCTCAAAGGCCGGGTCATTATTTCTAAAGATGGCATTAATGCGACGCTCGGCGGGGAACTTAACGACGTCAAACGTTATTGCCGTGAAACGCGCAGCTACGCACCTTTTAAGAATGCCGATATTAAGTGGTCAGAGGGTGAAGGGGATGACTTCCCCCGCTTGAGTGTGAAAGTCCGCCCGGAGTTAGTCACATTCGGCGCTGTGGATGAATTGAAGGTGAATGAAGAGGGTGTCATCGGTGGCGGTACGCATCTGAAACCGGAGGACCTGCATCATTTGATGGACGAACGTGGCGATGAGGTGGTGTTTTTCGACGGCCGTAACGCCATGGAGGCAGAAATAGGCAAGTTCCGCAATGCTGTAGTTCCAGCTACGACGACGACTCGCGATTTCTTGGATGAGATCGAATCCGGCAAGTACGACGACCTGAAGAAGCGACCGGTAGTGACGTATTGCACGGGTGGTATACGGTGCGAAGTTTTGTCAGTGCTGATGAAGAACCGCGGCTTCCAAGAGGTCTATCAGCTGGACGGGGGGATCGTGCGCTACGGGGAAGCGTACGGAAACGATGGGTATTGGGATGGATCTTTATATGTTTTTGATAAGAGAATGCATATGGAATTTGGCGACGGCGCAGAATCGTTAGGACACTGTGTTGAATGCGGAAAGCCGACGGCACAATTCGTGAATTGCGCGAATGACAAGTGTCGGAAATTGTTCTTGCGGTGTGACGCATGTACGTCTGCTCATAAGCATAAGTATTGTGGCGAATGTGAACCGGCTTTAGTGTGATTTTTCTTCACCTGATGTAAAGACGAACTGGTTTTAAGGTTCGACCGATTTCTGAAAAAGTTTTTTCTTATTTCAATTTCTGTTGGGCTGTGAGATAGATCTCGAAGGCATTTGCGTGGTGAATCTACCCAAGGCTGATAGGGGGGGCTAACTCACCCTGATAACGGCATTATCGCACCGCAACGGACTTGTCAGACGTCATATGTATATGATGTAATGCAATGGGAGCCGAAGTAGATATATCGGAGTGGGAACATGAGTTTCCACGTTTCCCTTTGTTTTCTTTCGTGTAGATCAGTGATAGGTAGAAAATTGAAGATTAGAAAAGTGCTGAGCGCTATAGCATGTGCTGCAGCATGTGTAGTTGGGACAACAGTGGCTGCACCATCGGCGAATGCGGTAGCTGATGGTTACAATGCCGTTTTTGAACCATGGTCCGCTGAAGTTCTTATTGGTGGCGTGTGTAGTGGTTCCGTTTTATCGGACCGCTGGGTTATCACTGCGGCACATTGTTTGGGTAATAGTCATGGTCCGGGTGGCCATGTGAAGATTGGTGAGCGAGCTCAGCAAACATTCAAAGTTGATCGAGTCGTTCGTGAACCGGGCGGCGCCGATGTCGCTCTGGTTCGCACTGACGTTTCGATGGGGGTTCGGCCCATCATGTTGCCGTCGCCCGGCCCTATGCCAAATCAGCCAGGGCAGTTCACTGGGTGGGGCCATGCCCGCTTCCCTGAGAAACAAGGTTTGGCTTTTGTCTCGGGTCCGACGCGAGGGCCACGCCCAGGCAATGCGGATATGTTCGAAACAAAGTCCATCATTGGTCACCAGGAGCATGGCGACTCCGGCGGAGCATTCCACATTGGTCCCGTACTTTACGGTGTTTTGTGCTCGTCGAGCGGTAAGGACGGTCAGGGGCGGACGATGGCGAACTACACGAAGGTTGATCAGTTCCTCCCGTGGATTTACGGCACCATCTTCACTCAGAGTTGGCCCTGATAGGTCATGCGGTCTGGTAGGTTAATGGGCCCGATAGACCTTTGACACTGATAGGTCATTAGTGCAGCCTTTTGTTGGGACGCACTGATGGCCTTTTTGGGTACCACTATCGACGGTTGCCTACGCTAACGACGGGGTAATAACTAGCGATGGTTCGTTCCCTGACCCTTATTCTCGATTATCATTCTCAATTATCGACGGTTCTTGGGGGCGGTTAGTCGCGGTCTTCCCCAGAGCCAAAAGGAATGAAGAATGAGGCTCCCAATTCTTCATTGCCGCAGCCAGTGGTGCGGTTTTCTCTTTTTGCGGTGGCATACGTGGGTGAAACGCAGCTCCAATCGTCGGTGGTGGAATCCCAGTATTGGAAATTGCCGTGGCGCTCTCCATCCCGGCCTCCATCGTCTTGGGGGGCCTCGTCGTAGCGCTTGAGCACTTCTTGAGCATCGGCGCAGTCAATATCGCCTTTTTCTACTACTATCTGGTAAGTTTTCCCGTCACCCCCTGGGGAATCGCATTCTCCTGCTGAACTGCTATTCGAGTTGTTACTTGAGCTGTCAGAATCGTCGCTTTCTTCAGTGGTGTCCGCCGTCGTGTCGTCGTCGTTATTGACGGTGGGATGGATCGCGGCGTTATTTCGGGTAGGCTCTGTGGTTTCCTGCCCGGGGGTGGGATTAACTGACGGGGTCGCCGCCCGCGACTGCGTTACCGAAGTGGCGAGCGCTGCTCCATTGTTGTCCTGTCCATTGTGGTGGTTGGACCACACGTAACTCGCTCCACCAATCGCTCCGCCGAGCAACACGAGTATGCCAACAATACTGGCGATGCCTTTCGCGCCAATGCGGTTAGGTTTTGTGTCTGCGGAGACGCCGGTGCTTCCATTTCCGCCATAGTTATTCCCGCTTGGAGCATGCTCGCCCTGAGAAAATCCGGCTTGAGAAAACCCTTGGTTTGGTGCTGGCTGTTGTGATGTCGGCGGTTGTCCCCATTGGGATTGGTTGGGTGGTTGAGTGCCGAATCCTGGAGTGTCTTGCCTCTGTCGTGATCCCTGTGGGTTGTTCGGGTTGTTTACCGGCGGGAATTGCCGTGTTTCGTTGTTCTGACCGGCCGCGTTGTTCTGCGCATCCGTGTTTTGCCAAGCTCCGTTGTTCTGCGCGCTTCCGTTGCCCCACGTGTTGTCCTGACCGCCCGCATTATTCCACGTACCTTCGGGATTATTGGGCGGAAATTGGGTGGTCTCGGGGTCATTGTGTGGCTGTTTTTCTGATTCGTCGCTCATGGTGATTCCTTGTTCAGTGGGGTGGGGTGGCTGGTGAGCTAGGGACTAGTTAGTTGTGTATTCAATTGCGCGTGCTGACTTCACCGTATTCGCACTCTTCTACTAAAGCAGACGTGAAGCCCACCATTTATTACCCACGGCACAAGTCTGTGTTGTGTACCCGTTTTTGTGGGGAGCGTTGAGGCAAGCCCGCAGGTGTCGGACTCTTGCACGCTTTTTCCTGGTCCGCCCTTTCCTGCACCCTCACCCCCCACTGGAAATTGCGCCATTCACTCCCGCTGTAAAAGCCCTACACAAAGACTATAGACAGAGCGGTCTACTTTAGGCTACTCTAAGCACGAACATGATGGCGTCCACGTCGGTGGTCGCCATGTATGACCGTCGTGACGTAGGGCGGATGTCCTCATTTGCCCTCATTCATTGGGTGGCGCTCATCAGACGCCACCCATCAAGCGGAAAGGTTGCCATGCTTATTACCGGTCTCATGCTCGGAACGGTCCTCGGTTACGTCATGCAAAGGGGTCGCTTTTGTGTCACCGGTATGTTGCGTGACATCTTCACGCTGAAAACGTGGCGCGGATTCGTGGCGCTCCTCGTCGTCATCGCCGTCCACGCGGTGGGCTTAGCCGCACTAACATCGCTGGGTGTCATCACCCCGGAGGTCGACGACTTCGCCCCCGTCGCCGTCATCATCGGCGGCTTCCTCTTCGGCGTTGGCATTGTGTTGGCGGGCGGGTGCGCGTCAGGAACATGGTATCGCTCCGGCGAAGGCCTGGTCGGGTCCTGGATTGCCCTGCTCACGTATGGCTTATCGGCCGCCGCGATGAAAGCGGGGGCGTTAAAAGGGATTAACAGCGGGCTCCGCGAATACACGGTTCCCCTCACCACTATCCAGCAGTCGCTAGGGGTCTCGGCGTGGGGCTTGGCTCTCCCGCTGGCCGTGCTGACCGCGTTCCTCGTCGCAAAGTTTGCCCGTGCCGAGGCAGCTCAACCCAAAATCGCCCAGCTCGCACCGAAGAAGACGGGCCTCGCGCACCTGTTGGCGGAAAAGCCCTGGCACGTGTACACGACCGGGGCGATCGTCGGCGTGCTCGGTGTCATCGCATGGCCGCTTTCGGCGGCGACGGGCCGCAACGATGGTTTGGGAATCACCACACCCAGCTCGGACCTGGTTCGTTTCGTGACGACGGGTGACGCGACCCGCATCAACTGGGGAGCCCTCCTTGTGCTTGGGATCCTGATCGGGTCGTACTTGGCGGCGAAGGCGTCGGGGGAGTTCCGCGTGCGAGTTCCGTCGGGAACCCAGGCGGTGCGGTCGGTTGCCGGCGGCGTGTTGATGGGCGTCGGCGCCGCGTGGGCGGGTGGCTGCACGGTCGGGAACGGCATGGTGCAGACATCGCTGTTTAGCTGCCAAGGCTGGGTTGCTTTACTCTTCATCGCGTTGGGGGTGGGGTTCGCCGCGAAGCTGTGGCTGAAGCCTGCCGAGCCGATCAACTCTCAAGATCCGGATGGCTACACCTTGTCACCATCTACTGCCGACGCCACCCGCGCGGCTAGTGCCGGCGATTTGGCCGCTGCCTCTGCCGGCGTCGATGACTTGGAACCTGAGCCTAACGGAGTCGATGACCTGACGCCTGAGTCTGGTGCAGTTGAGCGCACTGGAGTGTTGGCAGAGTCTGATGATCGTAAGAGTCCTGAACGCGAGCCTGTGTTGGTGGGGGCTTCCGCAGGTGGAGGTTCTGCCCCCGATTCCGATTTGAATGTCGGTGGATTCGCGACCGCTGTTGGCTTACCTGCAGTGTCTGTGCTCGAGCGCCCGACTGATGGTGGCCCTAATGACGTGAACCCGAAGCTCCGTGGTGGTTTACGTCGCGTCGGCGAGCGACGATTTGCCCTGGATACGCTGGGTGCGGTGTGCCCGTTCCCGTTGATCGAAGCGAAAGCCGCGATGCAGCAGCTCTCCAGCGGGGACGAGCTGGTCATCGACTTCGATTGCACCCAGGCGACGGACGCTATCCCGCGGTGGGCGGCGACCGATGGTCACGAGGTCACGAACTTCGAGGCTACCGACGACGCCGGATGGACCATTAGCGTGCGGAAAGGATAAGTCGATATTGGCTTAGTCGTTAGACGTAATACTGCGTCGGCGTATATACGGTATTTCCGTCCCTGTCTTGGCAGTAGACACTACCGGGTACTGCAGTTGGAGTTTCCTCCTCGTTGTATCCCACCACACTGGTTTTGCATGTCCAACCGTTTTTATCTGGGCCAGCGGGATCTTCACCCTTGCCTGGTGCGCTTCTAAAATCACTCGCTCCAACGTAATTCTGCATTGCTTCAAGAGCGTGTGAACAATCCACATCACCTTGGTGGACAAGGACGGGTGCTTTTGTGGGTTCGTTATCGAATGCGGGAAGTTGTACGTTGACGTCGCCACATTTGGATCCGGTGACGCCTGTGCCATCACCTTTACGTTTGGTAATGGTGTAGCCCTTATCAGTGAAGTCGACGCGATTATCATCGACGATACATGTCGCTTTTTTATTCTCAAATACTCCGCATGCGGTCTCGTGGAATCGGATTCTTTCTCCAGGGTGGAGAATTCCGTCCTCGAAGGAAAAACTAACGTCGGTCTTGAATTCCTGGTGAGAATAAACGAACTTTTGGTCAGGTTTCGATGCCGATTCTGCACCTTGAGATGGATCATTGTTTTCCGACTGGAGGCAGCCCAGCATGTCCGTCAAAATCGCGGAGAAACCGATATAGCAATTGAAATTGGTATCAGCCAGGCGAAAAGACAGTCCACCTTCTACCGGAACAACATCTTTTCCACTCGACATGCCCTCGAATAAATGTAAGTACGTTGTTGGTTCACTGGAATCGTCATTGGTGGTGTAGTGGTTGTAGGCCACGCCACCACCCACTATCGCTCCACCGCCAAGGATTACCGCGCCGACGATGCCTTTTGTCGATGTCAAGATGCCAGCGGCTCCGCCTTTGACAGCCCCGCCAGCCGCGACTTTGCTTCCGCTCGCTGTGATGGCGTGTGAGCCGCTTACCGGATCTGGTGGTCCTGCGGTGAAAGCTTGGGGACCGTTTACCGGTTGGGGTGGTCCTGCGGTAACAGCTTGCGAGCCACTCATTGGATCAGGCGCTGTGGGGTGAGGCCCTGTGACAGTGCCATGCCCGCCGGGTGGTGTACCGGCTGCTGATGCTCCCCCGTCATGGTGAGGACCGACGGGATGATGTGGCGCTGGTTGGTGCGAGCCGACTGATCCGCTAGCTCCTCCGTCCGAGGAGTGGTGGGGTCCCCAGCCAGATTGACCTTCGGACGTAAGACGCTCGATCGACGGGCGTGGGAATTGAGAGCGACGTTTGTCTTCTTCGCCCCTCCGTGGCGTCGGCTGTGGACCTTGTTGTGGTGGTTCTTGAGGAGACTGTACGGGCTGCGAAAACTGTTGCGGGGGTTGGTTTTCGGGCCAGGGTTGATTAGGTGGCCAGGGCTGGTTCCCCTGCTGTGGTTGATTTCCAGACCACGGTTGATTTACCGCTGCGGGGTATTCGACCGGTCCAGGTCCAGGTTGGTTTCCGTACTGTGCTTGGTTCCCCGGCCAGGGCTGGTTGACAGTCTGGGGCTGATTCCCGGGCCATGGTTGATTCCCAGGCATTGGGGGATAGTTGAATTGGCCGTTAGGTGGTGGCCCATTAAAGCCTTGAGGAGGAAAGGCCGTCGTGGGTTGTGTGTCACCCTGCGTCCCAGCACCCCACTGCCCATTGTTCTGGGCAGTTTGCCCATTGTGGACGTCGTTCTGGTCGCTGGATGCGTTGTTGTTCTGGGGGTTGTTACCGTTCTGATTCTCGGTGTCTCCCCAAGCTTCGTCGCGGTGTTCTTGTCCCCATTGTTGTTCGTTCATATTTTTCAGCCTCCTTTATTTATTTAAACGTTGAGGAGGGTTCTTGGCATTACATTCTGCATAGGTGTCCTAAAAGAAACTGATTTGTTATTCGCATGTCATCTGTTTGTGATGCCGACAATGAGGGCTTCACTTATGCTAGGAAGTGCGTATTCAATTTCAATACGCATTTAATCCCACCATGTGGTGATGAGAGGTCGAGAAAAGCATGAAAGTGTCATCGTCCCACGCAGTCAAGGGCATTGCGTTATTAGCTAGCGCGGTCGTGCTAGCTGGATGCAACCAGGGTGGTGATAACGACAACTCTCAGGCCGCTGACCAGCCGACGTCTGTGGTTGCGAAGTCCTCCACCGCTACTCCGAGCTCTGAAAACGCGGCAGCTTCAGATGATGGCAGTAGTGCTGTCGCTGAATCTGACGAGCAAGATGCAGATAGCTACGGCAAAACTGCCGCTCAGCAGCGAAGACCTCAGGAAAGCTGCAACGACAATATTGCTGCACGGGAGTATCAAGACCACGCGGCTGAGGTTCCTCCACCTTCGTCGGGGGAATGGGATATTGATCTCTCCTCTTTTCTCGACAATCAGCCGTGTGCGGCCTTGTCTTGGGCAGTATTAGTTCCGACGTATATTGGTGACGGCAGTCCGCCTACGCAAACCATGCTGTTCCACAACGGACGATTCATAAAAACTGTGTCTCAGAAGCCGACATACTCGCCAGATGTTTCGCGTGTTGATGATTCGACGATCAATGTGACCTGGAAATGGCCCAAGCCAGGGGAGCCTCTGGCGGAGAAAAGTGGTCGATCAGTCGCCACGTTCCGTTGGGATGACCAATCCGAATCCGTCGTGATGGAAGGCGAATTACCGCCAAACTAAGTCGTGTGTGAAACCTCCCGGGCGTTATACATAATTACGCCCAGGGGGTAAACCGGGGGATCGTGTTATCGATCTAAACATCGATTGGCCGCTGCGAAACAGCCACAGAAACTAAGATTTTAAACAGCAGAGTTGTATTCGGCGGTCAATAATCCTCAACCAATGGGCTCGTTTACCGCTGCGTTTGACCCCCCCGAAACAAAGGCTGATTGTCATGGACCATCGAAACAATGTCCGACGGAATTTCCCATACGCTCATAAATCGCGACATGTACGTAAGTCCTCGCATTCGCGTTTCATTTCCGCCGCTATTGTTACGCTCTCTATTCCGCTGGCAAGCGTCGCCGTCGCCAATGGTGCGCCCAGTGATTCTCCGCAGCCTGATATTCCGGCTTCTTCACAACCGAACGCGATGTGCGTCCCTTATCTCGGCGATATCAGTAAAGGGAATGGACAATTTCCTTTAGGGCTGGTCGCGCCTGATTTTGGTGATGATGGTTATGATGTCTTACCCGTCGCAAATGATAAAGACCTGCCGGAACGTATTGATTTACGAGACAACCACCAAGGTTTCAACGAAAAAATTGATGTTGCACTCCATGAGGGATCATTGGTGGTTCGTCATCGTGGAGAAGAGCAATGGCGGCATCTTCCGACCCCCGAATGTTTGGATGGAAACATTGTCAGCATGTCCATCAACGGTGATTCTCTCATCGCGCTGGATAAAGATGGCTGGATGTACACGCTGAGTAATTTGCTTTCGAGCCCGACACGATGGGGTTGGATCAGAGCCTGGGGAGGGCCGGTGTGGTTGGGCAAAGGTTTGCAATCGCCCACCACTGAGGAAGGGAAATGGTCGTTTACTCTGATCGACAACAATGTGGATAAAACATATTCCACGCCCGACGGTAAAGAACAGCCGATCTCGTATGCCAAAGTCACCCAAGTAGTCGCACTCGGCCAAGACGGATCGCATCTTTACAGCCTTGATCCGTGGCTTGCGCGTGATTATTCCTACGAAATCGGTACGCCATTTAACTCGCGTTTCCAAGCAGAATCTGTGTCAGCATCAGGATCGGTCATCTTTATTACCAATAAATACGGTGATATGTACACGAAATTGTCCGACTATGACGTTCGCGGTGCCGACCCAGCTCAATTCCGCTACCAATGGAACGACCCCAACAATCCGGACGAGCGCCCGTCGGCAACTAATGCCCTTCAACAGCGATTGGATAACAACACAGCGCCGATAGCGATTGAAGGGCACGAGTGGACTCACCAGCCAAAAATTCCTGGCACAATCACGAGCAGGATTTCTATCCACACGACTGCACCAGGCTCAACGAACCGCGAACTCAGGGTAGAGGGAACGAATTCGGATGGCGAATCGGGTTATTGGCATAAAACTCTTGACGATAAAAATTGGGCCTTCACCGCGACTCATTTACCGCTGGAGGGGAAGAAACTTGAAAACTCCTCCGCTGATCGAAGCACAGATACATTGGCGGACGAATCTCCTTTTAGTTACGAGGGAAAAGTAACCGACAATGCGTCATTAAGCATCGATCACTTCGCCTACGCAAGTGAGAAACATGACATCACCGTGACGGTTAACGGTAAGAAGTATCCGCTGCTTCTCGAGACCGTCGATGGTCGCCTGGGAACGTCATTATCGCAGCGTCTACTACCCATTGAAGGAGAATTCGGAAGGAGGCCTGCCGGATTGGTTGAAGGGACCCCACGAAATTACGTGGCGGCACTACGTGTCTCGCAGGAAACTAAGCAGGCCGCAGAACATGACCCCGAGTTGAAGAGTTTTCTGGACACATATCTCAAAGGCGAAGACCCGCACCAAATATTCGCGCGGGTCACTCCGAGTGAATTCCAGATTATTAATTCACCAGTGAAAGATGTGGCGGTACCGGCTCCCGGGGCCGTGGCAACTCTGAAATCAGTGGAATAAAGCCGGATTCGTCTCTAATACTTAGAGGTGTTTATAGGTTTCCCACGGCCTCCCGGACAGCGTCGACTATCTCACCGCGCGTTGTCGCGTCGCGGAGGCGAGTGCGGAAATTGCTCCTCATCAGGGCACGCGCAAGTTGGGCAAGAATTTTCATGTGTTTCTTATTCGCCCCTTCAGGAACGGCAATGAGGAACACAAAGCGCACGGTCTTGTTATCCGGGCTCTGCCAGTCGACACCATTTCCCGGAATTCGGGCGAACAACACCGTCGGTGTCTCGACGCCAGCTACCCGGGCATGCGGAATTGCCACCTCATTTCCCACCGCCGTCGTCGATTGCTCCTCGCGAGCTAGCGCTGCCTGGATCACTGCTTCACCATCGGTGATTCGGCCGGCCGACACAGCGTGGTCTACTAAGCCGTGAATGACATCTTCGCGGTTTCCAGAAGGAGCGTCATCGTCCAAGACGACCAGTGTTTCGTCGATAAGATGAGGAGCGTCTGACTCTTCAGCGCTCTTGGTGCCGGAAACAACACCGTCAGGTTCAGCGCTGGTAACAGCGCCAGTGTTCCGCGGGTTAGAAGAATCAGTAGAAGAATCAGCAACAGCACTATCGTCACTCGCGCCAGACGCTGTCGTCGAAGAATTCTTACTCCGGGACATACTTATTTGTGTCAGCCCGATCATGACGGCGATCGTCGTCGTGATACCGGCGAGCACGGCGATGAAGAACCACACAACGCCGTCGATAGCCCCCAACACGGCAACGATAGGTCCGCCGTGCATGACGTTATCTTTCACACCCCATAAACCGGCAAGTGCACCGGCCACGGCTCCACCAATAACATTGGCCGGAATAACCTGAAACGGACGAGCCGCTGCAAAAGGAATAGCGCCCTCGGTAATACCAAAACATCCCATGATCAGGGCAGCTATGCCAGCATCTTTTTCAGGCTTAGTAAACCATTGTCGGCGAATAAAAGTAGTAACGCCCATTGCCAGCGGCGGGACCGCAATAGCCGCCGCGTTCATCCCCATAGGTGCAGCATTTCCGGCAGCAATTAAACCGCCACCGAAAAGAAACGCCGTTTTATTAAACGGACCGCCCATGTCAAAAGCGATCATTGCGCCCAAGACAGCACCTAGCACCACAGACGACGTCCCATTCATGCTGGCTAGCCAGTGCGTCAGGGCGTCGAAAAGCGATGCAATCGGCGCGCCGATGACATAAATAACAAGCAGGCCGACAATGAGTGTGGTCACAATCGGAATGACAATAATCGGCCAAATAGGGGCCACATACTTATTAACGGGAATCTTTCGAATAGCCAATGCTACGTAGCCGGACAAAATACCCGTGACAATGCCACCAATAAATCCAGTGCCCGCCTCGGAGCCATACAGCGAACCAGTCACAGCGACCATGCCAGTAATGAACCCGGGTGCCAACGCTGATCGGTCCGCAATACCCTCCGCAATATAGGCCGATAACACTGGCACCATCAGACTGAACGCTAGCGTGCCCAGCTGATTAATGTCATACCAAAAGCTGTCCTTTGGTATTTGCATTCCTTCCGATGTGGGGTGGCCGCCCAAGGACAACGCCACGGCGATGAGCAACCCGCCCGTCACCACGAAGGGGATCATGCGCGATACTCCAGCCATCAAGGCTCGATAGATCACTGTCGCAGGGTTCAATGATTCGCCGCTCATCGATCCGCTCGCTGATCCGTTCATTGCCGCTCCATCGGTGGCGTCGGGGGAGAGGCTGCTTCCGGAAACTCCACCACCGGTTCCCGCACCATGGTCACCGTCGCTACCTTGGTTTCCCTTGCTATGCGACTGCCCCCACCGTGGAGCGATCAGCGCGCGTCGAAGGAGATCATCAGGATGGCTGATTGCAGCATCAACACCCGTCGTGACCAGCCGTTTATTCACAAACCGCTCTTTGTCGATCGCAATGTCCGCCGCAATAATCACGGCGTCCGCCGCCGCAATATCCGCATGAGAAAAAGCATTATCGACGCCGATCGAGCCGTGAGTTTCCACCTTGATCGTCGCATCGGCCTCCTTGGCCGCAGCCTCGAGTTTCTCCGCGGCCATATACGTGTGCGCGATACCCGTCGGACATGCAGTAATCGCCAGGATCGTTGATCCCGCGACCGTGGGGTTCTTCCCGTCAACGGCGCTGCTCCTGTTAACGGTGTTCCCGTCAACGGCGGCCGTTCCCCCTAATGACGGCTCCCTATTTCCATCTGTACTCATGGGAACGACTCTAGTTTTTGAAACTCCGGCTGGCTCGACCGAGATACAGATTCGATTCGATTTCGATTCGGTCGCTATACATATCCGTCCAGAAAGTCGACATACATATAGAAAGTCGCTATGCATATCGCTCAGAAAACTGACTTAAGACGCCAATGGCTATACCGTTATTAGATGGCAAGGGAGGGTTACACCTCCGTCGAACTACGAAGGGCTCACACTGTGCCAGCCTCATCTCATAGCTCTCCGCCGGATCAGTCCGGTTCCTCACCCCGCCAGCCCTCTGCAGGATCGTCACATCCGCGCCGCGGCACTCCACAACAGGTCGGCCAGGCGTTAAAACGAGCCGTCAACCCGGAACCGCGGCTGCACCCAGGGCTCATCCCTGGCCTCAGTGTGGAAGACACAGACCGGAAATTCCCCACCAATAAAACCGTGTTTGTTGTTGCGCTCACCGTAGCCGTAGCGGTGGTTGTATGGGCGGCCGTCGCGCCGGGGAGCATCAGCGTCGTCGGCGCTGACATGCAAGAATGGATCACCACTCACTTCGCGTGGCTGTTGGGCGGTCTCATGATTGCGGTCCTTCTTTTCATGCTGATTGTGGGGTACGGCCCCACCGGGAATATTAAATTGGGTGCCGACGATTCCCGCCCGGATTATTCCACCGGGTCGTGGATCGCCATGCTCTTTGCTGCGGGCCTCGGCATCGGCTTGGTGTTCTATGGGCCGCTGGAACCGCTGACGCATCTACTCGACCCGACCCCAGCCACCGATGCCAAGGCTGGCACGATGGCCGCGGTGCTGCCGTCGATGTCAACAACAATCCTGCACCAGGCCAGTTTGGCGTGGGCGATTTACGCCTTCGTCGGTGGCGCTATCGCGTATTCGTCGTATCGACGCGGCCGCCTCCCACTCATCTCCTCCATCTTTGAGCCTGTTTTTCCGAATGGGACGCACAAAATTCTCGGCGGAATTATTGATATCTTCGCCGTTCTTGTCACTCTATTTGGAACTGCGATCTCTCTCGGGATCGGTGCACTACAAATCCGCACAGGAACGTCACTATTAACCGGGAAAGAAATTCACGGAAACGCTTTCCTGATTGGGGCGATGGTTCTTCTTACCGGGGTGTTTATTTTCTCTGCAGTAAGTGGGATTAAGCGTGGAATCCGGATGCTATCGAACGCCAACATGGTCATCGTGGTGGCTTTGGCCGCTTTCGCATTACTCACCGGCCCCACCTTGTTCATTCTGGATCTCTTTCCCACCTCTATTTACGCGCTATTCCACAATTTCATGGCGATGATGTCCATTTCACCGAGCCAAGGCGACTCCGAGAAAGAATTCTTGACCTCGTGGACCACGATGTATTGGGCATGGTGGGTGTCCTGGTCGCCATTCGTCGGAATGTTTATTGCGAAAATTTCCAAAGGGCGAACGCTGCGCCAGTTCACCACTGTGGTGATTTTTGTCCCCGCGCTCATTTCCACCGCGTGGTACACGATTTATGGTGGCACTGCCATGTGGATGAATATGAAAGGCCCTGGTCTCGACGTTAAAGGTTCGGGCGAAAACGTGATGTTCGATCTGCTGGATAATCTTCCTTTGACGCCCATAACATCGACCGTCGTTCTTATTGCGGTCGTGATCTTCTTTACGACGGCTGCTGATTCCGCCACCAATGTGGTGGGCTCCATGTCTCAGTCGGGGCGAGCCTTGCCGTCCACTCCGATAACGATCATGTGGGGCGTGACCCTGGGGCTCATCGCGATCTTCCTGCTGCTGGCCGGTGGTCAAGATGCGCTGTCGGGATTGCAGTCAATCATGGTGACCAGCGCGTTCCCGTTCGTGTTCATTGTCATCGGGATTATGATTGCGTGGGCGAAGGACCTACGTCAGGATCCGTACATGATTCGACGCACCTACGCGCGCGAAGCCATTTCACGTGGTGTGCATCGCGGCATTGACATGTATGGGGATGATTTCGTGTTCGGCACCTCGCGTGTTCCGTCTGAACAGGGAGCGGGTGCCGAATTCCGTAGTGACGATCCGTCCTTGACGGATTGGTATGTCGACCATCGCGGTGCGCGGACCGATGAGGAAGACGAATAACGTCAAATAACCAGGCTAAGCAGCATAATCGAGACCAGTCCCGTCACGGACAAAATTGTCTCCATGAGAGACCATGTTTTGAAGGTCTGCCCGACAGTCATCCCAAAGTACTCTTTGACCAGCCAGAACCCGGCGTCGTTGACGTGTGAGAGGAATACTGAGCCGACGCCAATAGCCAGCACAAGCAGGGCTGTGTGCGTGTCGGTCAGGTTGGCGGCGGCGGGAGCCATGATTCCGGCGGTGGTAATCGTCGACACCGTCGCGGAACCAGTAGCTAACCGAATCGCCACGGCGACCAGCCATCCGGCCAGGATGGGGGAGAGCCCCACGCCGTGGATCCAATCGCCAATGACCGTGGCCACACCCGTCTCGACCAGCGTTTCTTTGAAGCCGCCACCGGCTCCCACAATTAGAAGAATTCCCGCAATGGGCCCAAAAGAACCGCCGGCGACGTCGGATGTTTCCTTCAGCGAATGTCCGGTGCGCAGGCCCAGCATGATCATTGCGTAAAACGTCGTAATGAGGAGAGCAACCAGTGGTTCACCGACAAAGTCGAGTGCATTGCCGAAGGCGCTCCCCTTGTCAATACCGACTGTTTCCTCGACGGTCCTGGCCAGCATCAACACAACGGGAAGTAGAATAACGGAGACGCCGACGCCAAATGAGGGGCGGGATTCGCGCGGAATGTTTTTATCCGTATCGAACGTGTCCGGCGCCGGCACGGGCACCCATTTCGCCATGAACCGCGCCGAAATCGGCCCAGAAATAATGACCGTCGGGATGGCGACGATCAGCCCCAGGCCCAAGGTGAGCCCAAGGTTGGCGGATAGGGAATCGATGGCAATAAGGGGACCAGGGTGCGGCGGGATCAAACCGTGCAAGGCCGATAACCCGGCGAGCGCGGGGATACCCAGCAACACCACCGGCGCGTGAACACGCCGTGCCACCAGCATCACCACGGGGATGAGGAGGACCAGGCCGACCTCGAAGAACAGTGGAATACCGATGAGGAACGCCAGTGTCGCCATCACCCAGGGGAGGCGGTGCTCCGATGTGTGCTCGAGGAACGTGTCAACGATTTCGTCCGCCGCGCCGGTCTCAACCAGCAGTGCGCCGATAATCGCACCGAGCGCGATGAGAACTCCGACGCCACCGACCGTCGACCCCATACCCGACGAAAAAGCGGTGAATGTATCGGTCAGCGTGATGCCGGCCAGGAGCGCGAGTGCCCCGGAGCCGATGAGTAGTGACAAGAACGGATGTAGTTTCAGCCACGTAATCAGCACAATGATGAGCGCGATGCTCACGCAGGCTGCCATGATGAGTTGCCCGTGGGAGGCGTGCGCAGTGACGGTGGAGTCGGCTGCAAGCGGAGTGAGCATTACTCGTGACCTCCGGTGTTGGCACTTCGCTGAGCAATCGCCAGCACCTGTTTATCCAGTTCCTCAATGGTCTGGGAAATGTCGAGGGTAATTCCGTTCTCGTCCCCCTCCAATGTTTCCAGTGTGTCGAACTGTGATGGCAATAGTGAGCGAGGCATAAAGTGGCCCGACCGCAGTTCCATCCTGTTCGCGATAAGTTCCATAGGCCCATCGAGGTGCACGAAGAGCACATTGCCGTGGGCCTGGCCGAGTAGATCGCGGTAGGCGCGTTTCAGAGCAGAGCAGGTCACAACGGTTGACTCGCCGGCGTCGCCGTGCTTGGACATCCAATCTCGTAGGGCCCGCAGCCACGGCCAGCGATCGTCGTCGGTGAGCGGGATCCCAGATTCCATCTTCTGGATATTTGATTGTGGGTGAAAATCATCGGCCTCCGCGTAGGGAAAGCCGGTCGAATCATGGAGATGCTGGGCAACGGACGTTTTCCCACTGCCACTAACCCCCATGACGACAATATGGAGAGGCGCTGAAAGGTCCATAGTCGCTCCTTGTTGATATGTGGTTCAGCTCACTTAATGCCGCGTAGGAGCCGAGGATCACACCTAACCGTACTCATGGACCGGACATAACCCACGCATGGCTGGGGGTTCCTCCCGCGTTTCCACCCCCGACATTGGCTCATGCGATGGAGTGAGTGGTAAATCATGCACGTGAACGACGGTTATATCGCCACGACGGTTACCCCCGCTATTGTCGTGTCCGGTGCCGGCGAAGAGGTAGGTGACCCTTCGCGAAGGCAGGTGAACCTTATTGCCCAGGAGTCCACACGACGGGGTCGCGTGATATCGCATCGAGGTTGATGGCCTGCAGAAGTTCGGGTGCCGACGAGCACTCCGGGTGGCCGAGGGAGTGTGCTACCCACGCCCATGCTGTGTCGTGGCCGAGCTCACGTATCGTGACCGCACCATCGCGCTTAGCTAAACGTTTGAGCTGGTGATCGGTGTCCTCATGGCCTTTCATCTGTTGCCTAGTGACGACGAGGGGTACGTGGTCGTACCTCCAGCGTGTGGGATGAATAGCCGGTGTGGGGAAGGCGTTAGCAACCCACGGGTACAACACCGTAGCCAGGAAGTTTTGGCTCGGCGCGGACGAGAGAAGATCATCGCCGCGCGTGATCTGGTCAATGCCCATAGTGAGATCATCGACGACGACGGCCAGGTTGTACGCCCAATTGCCGTCCCCACGGTGAAGGACGATGTCATCGACGGGGCCCGAATAATCGGTGGGAACACTAGATGGTGTGGAATCTGAATGTTGACCGTGCGTGGCGAAATCCTCGTGGATAGTCCACTGTCCTGGGATGGAGGAGGGGCTACCGCCCACGGCGGCGTGGTCATGATCTGCGATGGCCTCAACCGCCGCGTGGGCGTTAAAACGAAGTGCAGGTTTACGCCCTTGTGCAGCAAGTTTGGCGCGCTGCTCCTGACGTTGTTCGTCGGTAAGGTTCCTGCATGTACCCGGGTACAGTCCGGAGGTTACATGCGGTGCACGTGACGCTTCCCGGATGTCTTTCCGCGAGCAATAACATTCGTATACCCAGCCACGCTCGGCTAGCCAGTGGAGGGCATCGTCGTACATAGGAAAATGATCGGATTGTTTGATGGGGTCGCCGTCCCAATCCATGCCGAATGAGTCAAGGTCTTCCATCTGGTCGAGCGCGGCACTGTGTTGGGAGCGTTGTTGATCGATATCTTCGATGCGGTAGAGCATGCGTCGGCCCGTTGAGCGCGCACAAAGCCAGGCCAGAGTGTATGTGCGCAGATTGCCAAGGTGAAAATCGCCGGACGGACTAGGGGCGAAACGGCCCGCTCCAGGTGTTGAGTGTGCCTCAAGTGTTGAGCCTGCCCCCGGTTCTTGCGTGTGTTCCCGTGATTTACCCACTGTGTATCGCTATTTCCGCTCTCCGCTATTTCCACTCCGGTGCGCGCCCACCATTGGCATAATACCGACCGAGAAATTCATCACGGAATTCGTGGAAACGGTCCTCGATGAGAGCCTGCCGTGCATTGTGCACCAGTGACACAATGAATTGAATGTTATGAATACTGCACAGAGTTCCCGCTAAAAACTCTTTAGCTTTGAGCAAATGGTGTATATACGCACGGGAATACTGGCTCACGTACCCCTCTAATTCATTGTCGATAGGACGAAAATCTCGCGTAAACCGTGCTGTCTTCAAACTCAACCGGCCATCTAGCGTATATACACCCCCGCGCCGACCCAGCCGCGTGGGGGACACGCAATCGAAAGTATCAGCTCCGGCCTCTATTGCGGTGAATAAATCATCGGGCTCGCTAATTCCTAATAAGTGACGCGGTTTATTTTCCGGCAGAACGTCAGTCACCCATCCGACGATCGTTCCCAACGCGCTTTTTTCCAAAGCGCCGCCGATTCCGAAACCACCGAATCCGCGACGGCCCTCAGCCTCGAACTGGTCTGACATATCGACCAATGATTGCGCAGCGTGGCGTCGTAAATCTTCATATTGAGCGCCCTGAACCACGCCCCACAAGGATTGAAGTGGCTTACCGACGCGGGCCTCCGTTAGCCGGTTATGTTCCTCGAGGCACCGCTGAGCCCAGCGTCGGGTTCGCTCCACCGACTCTTCTTGGTATTCCCGCGAATCCATGAGGGTTGTCAGCTCATCGAACGCGAACATTATGTCGGCGCCTAATCCATGTTGGATTTGCATCGATTTTTCGGGTGTAAAGCGATGTTTGGATCCGTTAATAACGCTGCGGAAATTAACTCCGTCGTCATCAACATGAGCGTAACGCTCTTTATGCCGGGCTTTAACATCCTCCGGTTTAATATCCTTGGTGTCCATGGCCAACACCTTTTTAAACCCGACGCCCAAGCTCATCACCTGAAACCCGCCAGAATCTGTGTATGTCGGGCCATGCCAATTCTCAAATGCGGCGACGCCACCGGCCTCATCGATCAGATCAGGGCCCGGCTGAAGATAAAGATGATAGGCGTTAGAGAGGATCGCTTGAGCACCGGTTGCTCTGATTTGCTCTGGAGTTAGCATTTTTACCGTTGCTTTTGTTGCCACAGGAATAAAAGCTGGTGTGGGAATATCGCCGTGAGGAGTATGGATCACTCCGGCACGTGCTTTTCCCGCGGAATTTATGACGTCGAATGACGTATCAGTGGCACGTGAGCCCGCTACGGTAGGGGATTCAGTCATGACAGCAAGAGTAGCAACGGCATGCCCACGGGTACGAAGCTCAGTGGCATGAGCACGTTTCGGCTGTGGTCAGCGTGGGCCCGCTGCCCGCTAGCTCTCCCACCATTGACGCTCGGGAACTGCCATCGTGCCGTCCTGAAGGGGTTTCACGCCCAAGGCCTGGTGCAATTGCACAATATTGTGGTCGAATCCCCACGCAGAGCCGGCCATATATACCCCATACAGTTTGGCCGTAGCTTCACTTACTTCGTCGCAGGCAGCATCCCAATTCTCTTCTAAGTTGCTGCACCAGGCTTGGAGTGTTCGGGCGTAGTGAGGGCGTAAGTTTTCCTCGTGCATCACTTCAAAACCCGCACCCTGCATATTCGCAATAATATTTCCTGAACAGTGTAATTCTCCGTCAGGGAAAATATAGCGATCAAGGAACGGGCCAGCATTGGTCTTGGCTTCATTAATCGGGCGAGTAATGCAGTGGTTGAGTATCAATCCGCCCGGCCGAAGCTTGTTAAAAAGGAATGAAAAGAAATCGTGGTAGTTAGCCGTACCGATGTGCTCTAGAATTCCGATAGCGGAGATAGCATCGAAATCTGTTTCCGGAATGTTTCGATAGTCTTGGAACCGAACTTCGGCATGGTCGCTAAGCCCCTGACGAGCAATTTCTTCATTAGCCCACTCGGCTTGTTCACGCGACAACGTTGCACCGATCGCCGTGACTCCGTGGCGGGCAGCATAGCGAACCATTCCGCCCCATCCGCAGCCGACATCAAGAAGCGTGTCCCCCGGTTGTAAGCGTAATTTATCGAAAATAAGACGGTATTTATTTTCTTGCGCTTCCTCTAGGCTAGCGGATGGATCCGGATAATAAGCGCACGTATAGGTCATCGACGGCCCTAAAAACAACTCGTAAAATCTATTCGAGACGTCATAATGGTGGCTAATTGATTCTGCGTCACGTTGCTGAGAATGTCGAGATAGACCGTCAATAGCTCGCTGCCAAAACGGCACCATTTCCTGCGGAGGTTGAGGCAAATTCCGGAAGGCATCTAGTGCCGCCAAGGAACCAATAATCCGACGAATTGTGGATGGCGAGAGCTTTTTTAGACGAACAGTCCGCAATACCCCGAACAAATCGTAGGGATTAGCAGGATGGGTGCCGCTCACCCGCAAGTTATCGGTTAAATATGCGCGGGCAAGCCCCAATTCACCGGGAGCTGTCGCGATGTAGGCCAGGCCGTCTTTGGTGATGTGGATTCCCATCTCGCCGGAAGTAGCCGCCGAACCATTCGTCCCACCCGCCGAGGAACCGTCGAAAGCGTTCACACGAATGGGAAAGTCAGCGATGGCGTCGATGATGTCACCCACCGTCATGGGATGTGACGCGGGCCGAATCAATGTAGTCAAAGGGGTGCTGAGCAGAGCCGACATGATCGTCGGGTCAGCACCGACCATGCTGGTTGCGTGGCGGGCAAGTCCGGGAATTTTCACCATGACGATTAACTGTACTAATAGCCGCGTCCGCTAGCTACGCTTTCCACCAGGGGCGCAGCGGAAGATTCCACGTCTCATCGTTGGGGAGCTTCTGGCCCAACACTTGATGGAGCTGAATAATATTGTGGTCGAATCCCCACTCGGAGCCGGCCATATACAGACCGAACAAACGTGCCGTGGAAGGCTCTACCAAAGTGGTGGCTTCATCCCAATTCTTTTGAAGATTCAGGCACCAATCACGCAGCGTGCGGGCATAATGAGGCCTCAAATCTTCCTCATGAATAACATCAAACCCGACGTCCTGCATGCGGGAAATAATGGTGCCCGCGCCGGTGAGTTCACCATCAGGGAAAATGTAGCGTCCAATGAACTGTCCCGTCCGGGTTGGGCGGTTGTGTGGACGGGTGATGCAGTGGTTAAGCATCATTCCTTCAGGCCGTAATTTGTCATAAAGGAAGCTAAAGAATGATCGATAATTCTTAGGTCCAATGTGCTCCAGGATCCCGATGGCGGAAATAGCGTCAAAATCACTCTCTGAAACATCGCGATAATCCTGGTAACGAACCTCCGCAAAGTCCTCCAGGCCTTGGCGCTTAATCTCTTCATTTGCCCAGTCAGCTTGCGCCCGCGACAAGGTCACACCCAACGCATGAACACCATGCTTGGCGGCGTAACGGACCATTCCGCCCCAACCACAACCGACATCAAGAAGACGATCCCCTTCTTTCAGCCGCAACTTGTCAAACACCAACCGGTATTTGTTTTCCTGGGCCTCTTCCAATGTTGCATTCTCATTGGGGTAACACGCACAGGTGTACGTCATGGAGGGCCCTAAGAAATGCTCGTAAAAATCATTAGAGACGTCATAATGATGGCTAATCGCTTGTGCATCGCGAGCCTTAGAGTGCCGACGAGTCGACTTCGCGAGCCCCTCCATCGCACCCCGAAGAGCCTTGTGCCACCCAGGGATAACTTCCTGGTGGGGAATGGGAAGGCGTCGGAAAGCATGATGATTGCGTAGCTCACGAATCAGCGTGGCAATCATTCGAGGATTCTTAGAGATAGAAACGATCGAGTACGCCTTTTGTAAATCGTCGAAAAGGACATATGGATGGGCAGGGTGAGATCCTTTGCCCTCAACAGTCAACGTGCCCGTCACGTACGCGCGGGCCAGCCCTAAATCGCCCGGTGCCGTCGCGATATAGGCCAGAGCATCTTCGTTCTCTAAACGGACAGTAATATCGCCCGACCCGATGGAGCTTCCGTCATAAGCCTCTATCGTGAATGGCAGTGGCCCCTTTGTAATAGATGCGATGATATCTGCGACAGTCATACTCAATGCGCCTGACTCTTTTCTCTTCTCTGTGGGGTTTACGGTTGGCGCAATGGCGTTGCCCCTCATGTGCCCGCAAGGTACATCGTGTGGCGGTAGCGTCATCGCGTCGCAAATAAGTTATACCCATAGTAGTACTTAGTGCTTCTATGGCCACCTCTGACGGAATTCTCTTATTTTCCGCCTACTGCTTTGTCAAAAAGACCAGGGAAACGGTGATGTGGATCATAAATGGTCTTGACCATTTCTGGAATACTACCGCCGTAGAGATCAGAGAATTCCTCTTCTGAGTAAAAAGCCTCCGAATACAGCGACTTATGCCCACCCAGATCCCGGATCTTTCGTTCAATGATGCGATTAAACGCGCCAGGTTGAGGATCATCCGTCAAATCCACGGGCACCGAGGACCAAAATCCGATATTGACCCACACATCACCCACAGACAGTGGGTACAGCGGCCACGGATGGGAACCAGCGCCATCAGCCAGAGCGACATCGGACGACAACACATTGCCGCGCGTCGTTAAGGATGACGATTCTTCTGCCAGCTTGATCGGGCAGAGCCACACAGGCTGGATTTCGCTGGCGTTAAAGAACCACTCCAGGAACTCCGGGACCTTATCCGTGGTCACTTCGACATCTTGAACGACGCGCTCACGGGCGGGGCGGCCATGGTGGGCCTCAATCCGGTCTGCCAAATCCCACCGCTTGTCGGCCCCCACAATCTTCCAATAGAACGACGACCGCAAAAGCCCATCAGGCCACATCCGACGGATGGTGGGGTTTTGCGCACCAAATGCGCGCGAGCACCAGAACCAGTCCGTATCCCATCGCCATAAATAATCATGCATTGTCAGCGTGTCGCGTGTCGTGCCCTCGGGGTGCTGCAGAGACCGGTAATAAATGTGCTCGCGCGTGTAATCGGATACTCGGGGCGGAACGTCCGACGATTGCCGTCCCAAGACCAAATAGCCCTCGGTAGGGGAAAACACCACGCCGTCTACATAATCGACAGGCTCGCCGTCGTATTCATGGCTGGAAACAATGCTGTCAATAGCCGCTGCAATAGAGGTGAGGTCGTGAAAGCGAACATGCCTAAGCTCCACGAATGGCTTAATTTTTTCAATCTTTATTTTGATTCGAACCGCATAACCTAATGAACCATACGAATTGGGATAAGCACGGAAAAGATCAACATTCTCGACGGGACTGCAGGTCACGATATCGCCCGTGCCTGTGAGAATATCCATCTCAATGACGGACTCATGCGGCAAACCATTGCGGAAACAGCTGGACTCCACGCCCATACCGGTAATAGCGCCGCCCAACGTGATTGTCTTCAACTCGGGTACAACATAGGGCGCGAAACCAAACGGAAGTAAGGTATCCACGAGGTTTTCATATGTACACATGCCTTGAACGTCGGCAGTCTGTGCCTTGGTATCCACGGCAATGACCCGGCCGAGGCCCTCGACGTTCAAACCGGGCGCCTTTGTTGCTGTTCGAGAGCGGAAAAGGTTGGAAGTTTTCTTTGCCAACCTCACCTGGGCCTGTGACGGAATAGCGTCAAAAGATTTCTGAAGCTCATCGATACCTTTTTGGTGTTCAAACCACCCAATAGGATCGATGACGCGGCGGGACCCATTACCCCAGTGCGCTGCAGTTAATTCCTCCGGAGGAAGACCGCCCTGTGGTCCGGGAACGACATCGGGATCAACCCCGATATGGCTGCCCACTCGGGAAACGCCAGAGATCGCAGCACGGGATAGTCCTTCCGCCGCAGACCGAGCGGTAGCGCCAAGAGCGGAGGCGTCGACAATAGCGGAGGGGCGGAGATGGTCACGCAAAGTCATGACGTAGAGTCTATGCGCTCCCGCCGAAGCTGCGACACCTCATTGTTTAATTCCCTAGCCAATTCGAGATGCTGTGACCCCATATCCAGGCTATCCAGGCCACCACGAATCGACGGATCGATGTCATCGCCCAGCGGTGGGAGATCTTCAACCTCCACACCCAACGCCCGAGCGATAAGCACGTCGGCAAGCTGCGGATTCCTCGCTAGCGCCGGGCCATGCATGTACGTCGCAATAATCGATCCTTGGACGGCCCCCTCGGCACAAATCTGATACTCAGCGTCCTCCCCTTCAAGATGGACCGCTGCTGCACCATAGGCATCACAGTTGCCGGTCCCGTGAAGCACACGCCCCAACGGGCGGGCGTCCGGGCCCAAAATCGTCGCACCCATGTGGTTTGCAAAACCAGTGAGCTGGTCAGTCAGCCCGCGCGTGAAGTCATCGGTCCGTGCCGACGTCGTATTCTGCGATGAGCGTCCATCCTTCGCCTCGGCAGCGGGAGCGTCCTGATGCTTAGCTTGAAGCGGTTCAGACCGGAGTTCGCCGATCATGCGGACCTTTAGACTCGACGTCGTTGCATCCAACAGGCCAAGGCCATCAACCATGGAACCGGACGCGCGGAAGGATTGCCCAAACACCTGCAGGCCAGCGCAAATAGCAAGAATCGGGGTGCCTTTGTTCGCAGCCCGAATAATGCCGCCGTCGGCGCGAAGATGCTCCGAAGCAAGAATCTGGGCGGTATCTTCACCGCCGCCGACGGTGTACAAATCCAAACTGTCGGGGACGGGGTCACCGAGATGAATCGGAATGATCTCTGCCGCAACCCCGCGGAGACGCAGGCGCTGCCGCACAATCAGCGCGTTGCCGTCGTCGCCATAGGTGCCCAACAAATCGGGCAAAATTAGGCCGATCTGGAATTGTGACGACGACCGTGAACTTGATGATGAAGACACAGTGTGGGATTTAGCGGGCATCGGTGTCCTCCTTGCGTGCAGTGTTCTGCTTTGGTTCCCTGACAACGGCGCGGTCAAGGGCGCGCTTGAGGTCACGGAAAGCCGTGTAGTTCGCCAGCACTTCCACCCGGCCAGGCGGGCACGTTGTGATTGCCTTTAGTGCATCCTTCACCAGTTGGTGGCGGACTCCAGCGTATCCCAGCCGGACGGCTAGGTCGGCGCCACGCTCACCGGCAGCTACCACCGCTAACTCATCGAGATTTTCAAAACGAACGTCCCATAGCCAGGATAGGTCTACACCGTCGGCGACCTGCCCATTTGTCGCAATGACCAGGCCATCTGCCGACCGATCCACCATGCTCAGCGCCTCTTGCCAGCCGGCAGGATTCTTAGCGAGCAACAGATGAACGTCGCGCCCGGCATACGACACCGTGGAATAACGGCCGGCCACGGACTGCACGTTTTCGGTCGCCGCCAGGCCTTTCTTTACATCCGCGCCCAAGGCCAACGCGGCCACCACCGCTTGGGCTGCGTTGCCACGGTTCGCGTCGCCCGGCAGCGACAAGGTCAAGGGCAGAACAGTTCCCGTCGGCAAACCCGTCGCCTTAGCCGCGGACGCAGAATCAATACGCAGCCCGTCGGGCGTCATTGAATAATCCGGTGAGGGGCGTCGGAACTCGGAGCCATCGGGCAGGGGGTTCGCCGCGTACCACTCAACATGGTTGGTCGAATCCGTCTCGTCCGACACCTCGCGGCGAATAATCGCACCACCAGTACGCGGGCACGATGTCGATTCACCCTGCCAACCTAGGCCAGCCGACACCCACACCACGTTCGGACTATCCCACGCCGCCGATGTCACCATGACATCGTCGCAGTTAGCCACCACAGTCATGTTGGGGTGCTTGTTCACCGCCCCCCGTAGCGCCCGCTCAATACTGTTGATCTCTCCCACACGATCAAGCTGGTCACGGCTCAAATTGAGAAGAACCAGCACCTGCGGATCCAGCTTGTCGGCAATGGCCGGCACATGCATTTCATCGACTTCCAGCGTGGCGACGTCATAATCGCCACCTGCACGCAGCGCCGAGACGACGCCCGCGTCCATGTTGTCGCCACCCTCATTGGTGGCGATGGTGAAAGCGGTGCGTGCGGCAGCGGCCAGCATCCGAGTCGTTGTGGACTTGCCGTTCGTTCCCGTCACCAACGCGACGGGGCGCCCCGCGTTGATCCGGCCCATGATCATCGGATCAATCGCTGCGGCAATCATCCCGCCGATCATCCCGCCAGAGCCACGGCCCGTTTTCTTCGAGGCCCACGTAGCTGCGTCGGCAAGAGCAAGGGCGGCTCGACCCTGGGTGTTGAGCTGTGCCTTCGGAGTATCGCTGGTCACGCTCGTGATCCGAGCTTCCAAGGAGTCGCTGACACTGTCCGCGCTGGAGCGAAGTACCTGGTCAGCGCGCTGACGGAACGCGTGCAGCGAGCTCACGGCGCGTTCCCGTACGCCAGAACGAGTGGAATCCGAGTTTTCGGTCATTGTCCTAGAATACGTGGCTCCCGGACACATGCCACTTCAGTCTGGGAGCGCTGTGAATTCGTTTCGGGACCGCTTGTTCTGCCGGGAGTGTGAGTTACGGCTGGTCGGGCGCGGTTTATAGCTGCGCGGTTTAGTGCTGCTCGGCGTCGATGGCCTCTTCGGCCAAACGCATAAACTCGGTGTCGCGAACCAGGGGAATACCCTTCCTGTGCGCGTGCAAGGCGCGCCCCTCATGAGGAGCCCCATCGTGCTCTAATCCGTGGCCCGTGCCATTGAACACGACCAACGACGTCTCCCGGGTTAGCTTTTCGGAATAAGTCAGCCCAGCCCGCACAGCCGTTTCGATCAGATCATCAGGATTCATATCCACTTCGGGAGCGACCGTGAAAACCATCCCGCGCTTCAACTTCTGACCGGGCGACCACACACCCGGATTAGGCGCAATGACCGGGGCTAATGCCGCATCAATTCGTATTGCCGACCGCTGCAGCCCTACTCGATCCGCCCGCAGGTCATGCGGATCACGCTTATCGACGTTGTCCCAGGCGTCATCATCGGCCCACACCAGCGGGGTAGGGGCATCGTCTGGACGCTCGTTATCGTTCTTGCCGACGCCGGTCTCGTCGCTGTGATCTTCGTCGTCGCGTCCCGAGTCGCCCCGATCATCCCCACGACGCTCGCGCACTTCGTGCAACGCAAACGCCGCAGCATTGATGGGCTCAATCCCGGCGCGATCAAGCTGTTCCATAGCCAATTCGCCCACCAGAACAGCGTCGGCCTGGAGAAGCTGCAGGGGGTCGATGCTCCGTCGCCGCTCAGATGCCTCGGCTCCAACGCCGGGAAGCGTCGTGTACGCATCGGGCGAGGAGTCCATGTCCAGCACCGTGGTCGCCGGAAGTGTGTCGTCGACAAGATTGTAAGCGGCCGCAATGCCCCGCAGGCGAGTTTCGGCGATGGGCAAGCCTTGCCGCCGTGCCGTCGCTTGTGTGTCGATGATCGATACCGGGCGGGGGACGTGCCCATTATGGCGACGTCTGCGCTGGCGACGGTTTTTTGCCGACGCGGAACGGACCGTCCGACGTGCCTCCTGCGCGATGAAACCCCAGGTGGTGGCGGTGTCGTGGACGATCAGGACGCGGCTGTCGATAACGCGATCGATTTGCCGCAACGTGGAGCTGAAGCGCGGGGCTGTGCGGAAAGCATCGGGGGTGAGGCCGAAGAGGTGGAGGGGGCCGGGGTCGGCATCGGTGTTGAAGACCCGTTGCCAGTTGGACACGGGCAGGCCGTCGGCGTCGAAAAATGCAGCGTCGAGGGCCAGCATGCGGCCGGTCGACGGGTGGATGTTAGTTGTGCGTAGTACGACGGCCACCATCGGCGCGTCCTCGATGGACGGAATGGGCTCCCGCGGCGAGCGCACGTGGGTGTTTCCGGCGTTGTATTTGTCCTTGTCCGGGTTCGTGATGACGCCTTCGGCCGCCAATCCTCGGTGAGCGCGGCGCGGACCCGGGGTTGCAGGCGCTCGGGTCACGGACGATGGCTGCGTGCCCGACGATGGCCTCCGACTAGCCTGTTGCGTCGACGAATCCGACTGTTCCTGCTGTCGCGCCGGGCGCTGGTCCTTGGGTTCGTGCTGTTGGCTGCGCTGTCCGGCGTTGGGCGCCGCGGCCGGTCGGTTGCTCCGCCGCCGGGACCGTCGGCGATTCTTCTTCCTCCCGGTCTGCGAGCTGGAGATATCCCCACCCGAAGATCCGTTCGGGGTGTCGTTCCCCGAGCCCTCCTTCGCACGTTGCTGCTTATTTCCGTGCTGCGCGGAATAGGTGGCGCGGCGCCGACGTCGCTCTCTACGTGCACGCGAATTATTGCGGGAACGACGATGCCCGTCGTTCGACCGCGAACCCCCGGTGTTGCTCCCCCCGCGGTCGGCGTCGACGTCGTGTGAATGTGACGTGCGAGCGTCGGAGCCCCGGCTGGTGGAGGAGTGATCGGAGGTCGATGTCATGCCCGATATGCTACCCGGCGACGAACTTGTTGACGTTTCGGGTAACGAATGACGGAACAAGGCGGATCAAATAGCGCAGCGTGAGGTCAAGGCCTGACGCGGAGTACGGCGCGATATGTGGTTGGCCGTAGAGTGCTGCCGCGGAACCCATGTTCACCAGGTGCGCGCCGGGTGTGCGTGACAGGTACGGATGTGTGGCCCGTGCTCCATACATGACGCCGGTGCAGTTGATGTCGCACTGCTTTTTGATGATCTCGGGGGATTGGTCGATGGCATCGAGTTCACCGATGATGATGTCGGGGTAATCGCGGGACAGTTTTTCGAGGGCAGTCGCGTCGATATCGTACACACCGACAATCCAGCCTTCCGCGTGGAATCGGAGTGTGACTTCGCGACCGATGCCCGATGCTCCACCTGAGATAAAAATACTTTTCCGTTGTGAAGTATTCATGTGACCAATCTAACCTTTTTCGGGTACTCCTCGCGTACACTTCGAAATATGTTTGCACCCAAATGTTCCACGTTGCTTCCCGACCGTCTGTCAGAGGGCCCTCTGCCCGACGAGCTCGCGGCGGAACTTCGTGCGCTCACCGTCAACACCACCACAGGAAGTGTTGCTACCGAAAAGAGGCACAACGTGGAGAATCCGTGGGACGGAACCACCGTCGGCTGGGTGGGTATCGGCACCACATCTGACGTTGCTCACGCTTTTCGACGCGCCCGCGAGGTGCAGAAAACATGGCGCACCACCCACTTTGATCAGCGCAAAAGAATACTCATACGCTTCCACGACCTTGTGTTGAAGAAGCGTGAACTCTTACTCGACATCATCCAGTTGGAAACGGGGAAGGACCGCTCCTCAGCCTTCGACGAGGTGATGGATGTCGCGAATAATGCTCGCTATTACGCGAACGCGGCCGAAAAACTCATGCGTCCGGCTCGGCGGACAGCCGGTATCCCCGTGCTAGGAAAAGCGCGCGAGTATCGCTCGCCGAAGGGAGTGGTCGGGCAAATTACCCCATGGAATTACCCCCTCACCCTCGGAATATCCGATGCCCTCGCGGCCATCGCCGCCGGAAACACGGTGGTGGCTAAGCCGGATTCAGATACACCGTTTTGTTCGCTCATCTGCCTTCAGCTGCTCAAGGATGCCGGACTACCTGACGACGTCATCCAGATTGTCACCGGCGAAGGACGCGTCGTGGGATCCGCCATTGCCGATGAGTGCGATTACTTGATGTTCACCGGATCGACGAAAACCGGCCAGCGCCTAGGCGAACACGTAGGGCAACGGTTAGTCGGCTTTTCCGCAGAACTGGGCGGAAAAAACCCGATGATCATAGTGGGGGATGCCGACGCACGCCGGGCAGCCTCGTGTGCGGTGAATGCATGCTTTTCCAACTCGGGACAGCTCTGTGTGTCCATCGAAAGAATATATGTTGTCCGGGACATTTACGACGAGTTTGTCAGTGCTTTTACCGCTGAAGTTAACCGCATGAAACTCGGCGCCGGGTTCGATTGGTCCGTCACGATGGGGTCATTGGTCAGTCAGCAGCAACTCGCCACGGTGGAGTCTTTTGTTGCAGAAGCGCGTGAGAAGGGTGCCCGCGTTCTTGCCGGTGGGCGGGCTCGCCCGGACCTCGGCCCATGTTTCTACGAACCCACCGTGCTTGAGGGGGTGTCGGATGACATGAGATTGAAACGCGAGGAAGTTTTTGGCCCGGTTGTTTATGTTGAGAAGGTCGACAACGTGGACGACGCACTCGCCCGGGCAAATGACACGAACTATGGGTTAAATGCCTCCGTCGTCGGCCCCTCTGACACAGCATGGAGCATTGCGCGTCGTGTTGAGTCAGGAACGATCAATATTAATGACGGTTATGCGGCGGCATGGTCGACGGTCGACGCGCCTCTCGGCGGCGTCAAATACTCTGGGATGTCCCGCAGGCACGGGGCGGAGGGGCTCCTGAAGTACACCGAGTCTCACACCATCGTGGAGATGCGGGGGATGCCGGTCCGTGGCCCACGTTTCCTCAGTCGGAAGTTGTACGCCGCCATCATGGGAAGGCTTCTTGGTGTGGGGCAGAAATTGCGGTTCCTGAAGTAGCCTTTCTTCGAGGCTAAGAGAATTCCCCCAGCAGCCTCGCAGTTTGCGTCACCGTTTACGCAGCTGGCTGCTGTTTAGGCAGTCGTTTGTTACGCAACAGCTCGTGCTCTGTTGGCTGCGCTGGTGACGGCCTTAAGAGATGCATAGGTGATGGAGCTTGCAATGCCCACACCCCACACCTTGGTCCCGTCGACATCGGCCAGGATGTAGGCGGCTGCCTCCGCGTCGTCACCGGACGTCCTGGAGTACTGTGAGTAATCCTGCACTTCAACGTTAATTCCGACGCTTTCCAGCGCATTCGTGTATGCGGCCACCGGCCCGTTTCCGTGGCCGGTGATCGTCTGTTCCTCGCCGTTGATAATGAGGTGTGCGGACACTTCTGCGCCTTCGTTCTCGTTCTGGCCACCGTCGACAGTGATGCTGATGGCATCGATGGGGTCATCTCGGTCCAGGTATTCGCCGGCAAAGATGTCCCACATGTTCTTCGAGTTGACCTCGCCGCCTTCAGCGTCGGTGACGGCTTGGACCACGCCGGAGAATTCAACCTGCATTGCGCGCGGCATGGTGATCCCGTGGTCGGTCTTCATAATGTAGGACACGCCGCCCTTGCCGGACTGCGAGTTCACGCGAATGACGGCTTCGTAGGTGCGGCCGACGTCCTTCGGGTCGATGGGCAGGTAGGGCACTTCCCACGGCACCCGGTGGACGATGCGCTGTCGGTCGCCCTCGGTGTCCGCAGTGTCCTCGGTGGCATTCGACTTCTCGGCCTTATCCACCATCGCGTCGAGGCCCTTATTAATAGCATCTTGGTGTGACCCAGAGAACGCGGTAAACACCAGGTCACCGCCGTACGGGTGGCGCTCAGGCACTCGCAGTTGGTTGCAATATTCGACGGTGCGCCGGATCTTATCGATGTCGGAGAAGTCGATTTGTGGATCAACGCCCTGCGTCAGCATGTTCAACCCCAGCGTGACCAGGCATACGTTTCCTGTGCGCTCACCATTGCCGAACAGGCAACCTTCGATGCGGTCCGCCCCTGCCATGAATCCTAATTCGGCCGTGGCGACGCCGGTTCCGCGGTCATTGTGCGGGTGCAACGAGATAATGATGGAGTCACGACGGTTAAGGTTGCGGTCCATCCATTCGATGGAATCGGCGTACACGTTGGGCGTCGTCATCTCCACAGTCGAGGGCAGGTTAATGATGATGGGGTTATCCGGGGTGGGATCCATGATCTCGACGACGGCGTCGCAGACTTCCTTGGCATAGGCCACCTCAGTGCCGGTGTAGGACTCGGGGGAATACTCCCAGCGCCAGTTGGTCCCCGGATAGTCAGCGGCGATGGACTTAATTAATTTCGCGGCATCCGTCGCTAATTTTTTAATTCCTTCTTTGTCCTTACGAAAAACAACATCTCTTTGCAGAATAGAGGTGGAGTTATAGAAGTGAACGATGACGTTTTTTGCGCCTTCACACGCTTCGAACGTGCGGCGAATCAGGTGTTCGCGAGCCTGAACCAAGACCTGGATGGTGACGTCGTCGGGGATCATGTCTTGTTCGATTATTTCACGAACAAAGTTAAAATCCGTTTGAGATGCTGAGGGGAACCCCACCTCAATTTCCTTGTAGCCCATAGTGACCAGCAACTCGAACATCCGACGTTTCCGTTCGGGGCTCATGGGGTCAATCAGAGCTTGGTTACCGTCACGCAGATCGACGGCACACCAGACGGGTGCGTGATCAATGGTTTTATCCGGCCATGTGCGGTCGGGCAGCGTGATGTGTTCTACCTCGGTGAAGTAGGGCTGGTATCGTCCGGCGGGCATCCGTGACGGGCGCTGTTTATTCCACGACGGTTGATCGGCAGGAATGTCACCGTCGGGAGTAGAAATATGGGCAGGGGCGGAAATGAATTCGTCAACGGGGGACATGCGGTTCCTCTTCGGTTTCCGGAATGTGTGTCAAGTCCCGACCGGCACAGCGAACCCCGCGACGGGGAGCCGATCGGTTATACCCGGGCCCCGCCGCGGCACATAAGGAGGAGAGCCGCGCAGCTAGATGTTCCGCTCAAAGAACGCATATGAAGACCGTAGCACGGTTACTCAGTGTGTGAGGGATTATGACAAATAGATCTGTCGACTAATCGACTAGATCTGCCGACTAATCGACGCCTTTGCGGGATAGCACTGTGGTGGACACAATCATGACAACGAGGGCGATGGCCATGACTATCCATCCCATGCCGTGGACTTGGAAAGATTCGCCCAACACGATGTAGCCCAAGCTAAACGCGACAATAGGTTCTGTGATGGTCATCGCTGGCAACGAATTCTTCAGCGCGCCTGCATTGAACGACGATTGTTGGACGGCTGTTCCGATGGTCGCTCCGATGATGAGGGCATAAGTTTGCCAGGCAAGAAGCCCTCCGACAATTCCGTCTTGAACAAAGACGTCAATCGCAGCTTTGGAAAACACAGCGACGTATCCGAACACAGCACCCGTGACCACTCCAAGAAGTAATGCTTGTTCACGCCGAATCTGACGGTAGGCAAATCTGTCGATAGCGGTGAGCACCACGATTCCTGTCGTGACGGCAAGAATCCACGTCATTAGTGAGGGGTGCGTCCCCCCGGGGATGGGACGGCCGAGGATCACCAGAATGGCGACCGCCGCCGTGAGGAGGCCTGCCCATGTCATTTCCGATAAAGACACCCGACGCCCGTCATACCGCGCGGACAGCGGGAGCGTAAACATGAGCGATAACACGAGAATGGGCTGCACTACCAGCAGTGTTCCGAAGGCCAACGCGATGACTTGCAGGCCGTATCCACCCAGCGCACAGAACGTGCCCGCCCACCACAGAGGTTTGGTAATCACGGTTAAAATGGGCGCGCCGCCGTCGTCGTCATTAGGTACTTCTTCTGCTATTCGGTGACGAACGACAGTGCCCCACGCGATCGTCAGCGCGGAGGCGAGGGCGAAAAGGATAGCAAGGGCGTTGTTATGCATCGCCCATCAATTTAGCTGCTCGATGGTTGAGGTATCCTCAAGGCCACACGTGTCGTGTCGGTTGTTGATGGTTTCATATCCATGATGGTTCCGTCACGAGGCCAGAGCGGATGAGGAAAGGCAGAACCCGGTGGCTCTAATCGTCCAGAAGTACGGTGGTTCGTCCCTTGAGAATGCCGAGCGCATTCGTCGAGTGGCGGAGCGCATCGTCGAAACGAAGAAAAAAGGACACGACGTTGTTGTTGTGTGCTCCGCAATGGGCGACACGACCGACGAGTTCCTTGACCTTGCAGCACAGGTTAATCCGGTGCCTCCCGCCCGTGAGATGGACATGCTGCTGACCGCGGGGGAGCGTATTTCTAATGCGTTGGTCGCAATGGCTATTGAGTCTTTGGGCGCGCACGCGCAGTCCTTCACGGGCTCGCAAGCTGGGGTATTAACGACGGAGCGCCACGGGAATGCCCGAATCGTAGATGTCACACCGGGCCGTGTGCAGGAAGCGTTGGATGAAGGCAAGATTTGTTTGGTCGCCGGCTTCCAGGGAGTCAATCGTGAGACCAAAGACGTCACGACGCTAGGCCGCGGCGGTTCGGATACCACCGCTGTTGCACTCGCAGCGGCATTGAACGCGGATGAATGTGAGATTTATTCCGATGTCGATGGTGTGTACACCGCGGACCCGCGAATCGTACATAATGCGCGGAAGCTCGACACTATTAGTTTTGAAGAAATGTTGGAGCTTGCGGCTGTCGGCTCCAAGATTCTTGTTTTGCGCAGTGTGGAATATGCGCGCGCGTTCAATGTTCCCATGCGTGTTCGGTCATCGTACAGCACAGATCCAGGCACATTAGTTACCGGCTCAATGGAGGATATTCCCGTGGAAGAAGCAGTACTTACCGGTGTGGCCACCGACAAATCAGAAGCGAAAATCACCGTTTTAGGTATTCCAGATACACCGGGGGAAGCGGCCCGTATTTTCCGCGCCGTCTCTGATGCAGAGATCAACATCGATATGGTGCTGCAGAATGTGTCGTCGCTGTCCGATAACAAGACCGACATCACATTTACTTGTCCTCGTGCCGACGCCTCACGCGCGGTGGAAATGCTGAAGAAGCTGTGTGAAGTGCCGCGGGACGAGAATCCGACGGTGCCGGTCTCTGATACTCCGGCCGATGCGGCGAAGGCCTCGATGCAGCCGGGTTCCGGGGCCTCCGAGTCCGCAGCGACGGCCCAGCCACGCGTTTTGTTTGACGATCACGTCGGCAAAGTGTCGCTGGTGGGCGCGGGAATGAAGTCGCATCCCGGTGTCACCGCTGATTTTTGTGAGGCACTCCGTGACGCCGGTGTGAACATCGAGCTCATTTCTACGTCGGAAATTCGTATTTCTGTGCTGATCCGTGATTCGGATCTGGAGAAAGCAACTCGCGCCTTGCACGAGCGTTTTGCACTGGGCGGCGACGAAGAAGCCGTTGTCTATGCTGGAACAGGGCGCTAAGCTGGAGTTTCACTGCTAGGTTTCACCTGGCCTGGCTTGTTTTGTTTGGCTGGTCCGTACTGTCTGGGAGGAATCACCTGATGACCACCATTGCCGTCGTTGGAGCTACTGGCCAAGTGGGGCGCGTCATGCGCTCCATCCTTGAGGAACGCAATTTCCCCTGCGATAAGGTCCGTTTCTTCGCCTCGTCCAGAAGCGCGGGAACAACATTGCCTTTCCGTGGCGACGACGTCGTGGTCGAGGACGTTGCCGCCACCACCGATGAGGACCTCAAGGGCATCGACATCGCCATTTTCTCCGCTGGCGGTGCGGTGTCGAAGGAGCACGCGCCACGGTTCGCGGCCGCAGGCGCCACCGTCGTCGATAATTCGAGTGCTTGGCGTAAGGACCCCGAGGTCCCGCTGATCGTGTCCGAGGTTAACCCCGGTGACAAAGACAAGGCCGTCAAGGGGATTATCGCTAATCCGAACTGCACCACGATGGCAGCAATGCCTGTTCTCAAGATCCTCCACGACGAAGCAAACCTGAAAGTCCTGCACGTGGCCTCCTACCAGGCGGTGTCGGGTTCCGGTTTGGCCGGCGTGAAGGCCTTGAAAGAACAGACAGATGCCGTGGAAAAGCGTGACGATATCGACCTTGCGCATGATGGCTCCGGCGTTCAGCGTGTCATTGATGACGAGAAGCTTGGCTATGGCCCGTATGTAGCGCCGATCGCGTTCAATGCGTTGCCTTTTGCCGGGAATTACGCTGATGATGGCTCCGATGAGACCGATGAAGAGCAGAAGCTGCGTAATGAGTCTCGGAAGATTCTGAATATCCCCGATTTGAAAGTGGCCGGCACATGCGTGCGTATCCCGGTGTTCACTGGACACACCATGGTGGTGCACGCCGAGTTCGCCCGGTCGATTACGCCGGAGCGGGCTCGCGAACTGTTGGATAAAGCCCCGGGCGTTGAGGTTGTTGATGTGCCGACGCCTCTGGAATCAGCGGGTATCGACGATTGCCTCGTGGGACGCATCCGTCAAGATCAAACTATCGACGATGACCGCGGCTTGGTTCTTGTTGTGGCGGGCGACAACTTGCGTAAGGGCGCGGCATTGAACACCATTCAGATCGCTGAGTTGTTGGTGTAAAGGAACTCGCCCCACCTGTGTGGGGCGGGTGAGGAGATTTGGGGAGTTCTGCACCAGCTTTTGCGTGCGACTGGGGCTTATCCGTGTGCGCGTTCCTGCACAGCGCTGAGGTGACGGTGCTTTTTCGCTGCGTGGTTTGATGTTGCGTCGATCAGGTCAGCACGTGCCCGAGCTACCCGCGACCTGATTGTTCCCACACGAACACCGACGATCGTCGCTGCTTCGTCGTAGGTGTATCCCAAGACTTGCGTCAGGATGAGCGCTTCTCGACGGTCGGGGTCTAAATTCTCCATGAGGAGCTGCACGTCGACCCAGTCCGACCAGGAACTGCTGGCGGCAGTATTCGTCGCCGTGTGTTGATCAGCCACCGTTTCCCATTCTGTCCCGGTGGAGCGCGGACGAGCCATGTCGTGCCGGACGCTATCCACCCACACCCGACGTGCAACCGAGAGCAGCCACGTGCGGGCGCTCGAGCGGCCCGCAAACGTCGGCAATGCAGAGATGATGCGCAGATAGGTCTCTTGGGTGAGGTCGTCGGCGCGGTCTGTGTCTGCAAGGTGAGCAAGGAGACGCCAGACGTCCCTTTGGGTACGTCGGATGAACTCGGTGAGCGCGGCCCGATCCCCCTGGCCGGCACGGAGAGCTAATGCTGTGACGCGTGCGTCGTCCTTGTCATGTCTTGTCACGGTATTCACCTTACCAATGTGAGTGAGAAAGTCACTTCTACCAGGGGTCTGTAGGAAGGCTATGGATTCACCCCATATTAATCTTAAAAACCTCTAGGCGGAAAGAACTTTAATAGGGTACAGTTAAACATGTAACACACCACTGGTGGGCTCTTCACCCCTGAATGACGACGACATGAGCCCGCCACATGAGAAGGAGGATCCATGTCGAACGATAGTTCGCACGATCAGCGTTTTACCTCGGACGATGTTGCACAACGCGGAGTGTGTCCCGTCACCGGGCATGGCGCCCCGCAAGCCGATGGGCGGAGCATCTCAACCCGGGTTAACGGCGCTCCGAACGCATCTGAGGAACACAGTGTGACGGTAGGGCGTGAAGGTCCCATCGCCTTACACGATGTGTCGCTGGTGGAAAAATTGGCGCACTTCAACCGTGAGCGGATTCCAGAGCGTGTTGTCCACGCGAAGGGGTCCGGCGCATTCGGTGAGCTCACTATCACGGAAGACGTATCGCAGTACACGAAGGCGGATCTGTTCCAGCCGGGGCGTGTCACGCCCATGCTCGCCCGTTTCTCGACCGTCGCCGGAGAGAAAGGTAGCCCGGACGCTTGGCGCGATGTTCGTGGCTTTGCCTTGAAGTTCTACACCAATGAGGGCAATTACGACCTCGTTGGCAATAACACCCCGATTTTCTTCTTCCGGGATGGAATCAAATTCCCGGACTTCATCCGCTCCCAGAAGCGTCTCGCGGGGCGCGGCACGATTGATGCCGACATGCGCTGGGACTTCTGGACGCGCACCCCAGAGAGCGCACACCAGGTGACCTACTTGATGGGCGACCGGGGAATCCCGAAGACCTTCCGCAATATGGACGGCTTCGGCTCCCACACCTACCAGTGGATCAACGCTAAAGGGGAGCGGTTCTGGATCAAGTACCACTTCAAGACCCGCCAGGGATGGGACTTCCTTACCGACGAGGAAGCCGCGAAACTGGTCGGCGAAGATGCTGACAGCCACCGCGAGGATCTGTACGCGGCAATCGAGCGCGGTGACTACCCGACGTGGGACGTCAAGGTGCAGATCATGCCCCTGGAGGAAGCTGCTGGCTACAAGGTCAACCCGTTCGATTTGACGAAGACGTGGAGCCAAAAAGACTATCCGCTGATTCCAGTTGGGCACTTCACGCTGAACCGGAACCCGGAGAACTTCTTTGCGCAGATTGAATCCGCGGCATTTGAGCCGTCGAATCTGGTCCCTGGGATCGGACTGTCGCCGGATAAGATGCTGCTCTCCCGGGCCTTCGCTTACGCCGATGCGAAGCGTTACCGCCTCGGTGTGAATGCTGACCAAATTCCGGTTAATAAGCCAGTGTGCCCGGTGAATAGCTACGCCAAAGATGGCGCCGCTGTGTACGACTTCCCGCCGGCTTCTGAGCCGACGTATTCGCCGAACCGCTTTGAACGTGGCGGTGGGTACATGGACGTCGACGGTACCGACGCAGAGGGCACCGGTACGGTGCAGAGCGACATTGCTCCCGGTGAGTCGAAGTACGGTTTTGGGCGCGGTCAGGAGTCTGGCTTAGGCGCAGCTGAAGAACTCGGACTCTGGGACGACAACTATGGCGGCGATTTAACTCGCGGTGCTTATGTCCGTCACCCGGAGGACGATGATTTCTCCCAGGCTGGGGCCCTCGTTCGCGACGTCATGGATGATGCCGCCCGTGATCGTCTGGCGAACAACATTGTTGGGGCGATGGCTGGCGTGTCCGACCAGGTCGCTAAGCAGGCTTTTAATTATTGGACTCACGTTGATGAATGGTTGGGTGCAGAAGTCGAAAAGCGTTTTACTGCCTCTCAGCAGGCATAATCCGCATAATTCGGACCTCCAGTTTTACTGTGTAGCGTGATCAATTGTAGCGAAAAACCCCGATCTTGCTTTCACGTGGGTGAAGAGATCGGGGTTTCCGCGTACCGTTGGTGGTGTTTCATACTGACGACGATGTTAGGAGTTGTATGTCTGACGCTTTATATACCGCACGCGTAACTTCAACTGGTGGTGGCCGGGATGGCCACGTAGCTAGCGATGACGGCCATATTGATTTGGACGTTCGCCCTCCGAAGGAGATGGGAGGGTCTGGTGACGGGACTAACCCTGAACAGCTGGTCGCAGCGGGGTGGGCCGCCTGTTTCAACAGTGCACTCCAGATGATCACGAAACAGAGTGGTGTCGATGTGAGCAAGGCTCCAGAAGTCGCCGTTGAGTGCTCGTTGGTAAAGGATGACAAAGACGGCGGTTTCAAGATTAGCGCCACGCTAGATGTGACTCTTTTCGGTGTTTCTGATGATCAAGCACGTGAGCTTGCAGAGAAAGCCGATGCTATGTGCCCATACTCCAAAGCGTTCCGTGGGGATAGCGAAACGGTTGTAAGAGCTCACGTGGGATAGCGATGAGTTAGCGATGAGTGTGGCCACTGCCGAGAAGCAGGGCAGCGAGCGCACATAATGCAAAAGCGCCTCAGTGGAGAGATCGATTGCGTATCTGCCACTGAGGCGCTTAATTATGCAACTGAGGCGCTTAATTAAGTATAAGGAAGTGCTTATAGACACAAATCCCTCCCGGCGGCGACGTCATTCTCTGGTAGAGAACGCCATTGTTTCCGTCACCGGAGGGAGGGGCGCATGGTGAGCGCTGGAAAGGATAAAAGCAGCACTCACGCTAGTCTTGCACCGTAGTCCGAGTACGTTAAGGCGAAAGCCCGAGTAACACAGTCGATCAACCCTGGTACCCGCAGGAATGTGCGTTTACCAGTGTTGAACGCTGTCCCACTGCCTGAGCGATTGGCGTGGGTGGCTACGGCGCGACGATGTTACTTGATAAGGGCTCCCACGAGCTTGACAATGTTGGATGCTAGCCCTGAGATGTCTCCGAACCAGCCAGCGATGGTGTTAGCATCAATCTGTCCACCGAGATCTGAGGCTTTGGAGCCAGAGTTAACAGTGTCATCCATTGCGGACGCTGCGTCTGTCGCCTTGGAGTAGTCGAAATTCATATAGTCCCCTTTCACTCGGGTTAGCTGGAATGTGGGTTGTTTTTAAACAAACTTACCGATGGTATCCAGGATGAATTCGACGATATTGACAGCGTAGCGGGCTGCGTCTTCATCAAAGTACCCGGGAAAAGGCTGCTGACCAGTAGGCATGTGTGACCTTTCGTTGTGAAACCCCGCCCTCATGGCCGGGGTTTAGAGTGAGTGTTACTCGAAGGTAATGGTTGAGTTGGCGTCGTTGAAGTCGCTGTGCGAGGCAAGAGGTGCCACGCGCTCGCACATCAGAGCGCACTTGCTGTCAACCTTTTGAGGACGGCCGTCCTGGCGGACGTCATTGGCGTTGTAGACGTTGACGGTACCGATAAGCTTCTCGCCAGCCTGGGTGCTATTGGGCGACTTGATTCCGAGATCAATGTTGATCTTGCCGTCCTCGGTCGCACGGTATGTCTGCCAGGTGTAGACCACGATGTTACTGGTCTCGGTGGACTTCACGAGCCCTGCGCGGACCGTGTAGTACTGTCCGGCGGTAAACCCGGTGCCATCGGCCTTGACCTGAACGGTAGCACCGCTCTTGGCCTTGACAGCGTGGCTTCCATCGTCCTTGTTGGTGAAGGAGACGTTATTCAGGGCACCTTCGGCGTGGTCAGGGTTGACGGGGGATTCAATGACGTTTGATGGATCCCACCAACGCTGGGGCCAGTCGGCGCTCGATGCCATGGCTGGGGTTGCTGATCCAGCAACGACAGCGGTTGCCGCCAGAGTTCCAGCCGCGATACGGGAAATTTTTGACGTGAAAAGTTTCATTCTTAGAGCCTTCCGAGTGCAAAACCGATCATCGAGTTAGCGGCTTCGATGAGATAGGGTCCGATTTCCGTGACCCAGTGGAATGCCGGGTAGGGATCATTCGGTGGATCAAGTGGTTGGTATGCGTTCGGGTTGGTATCTGCACCCATGCTTTTCCTCCAGATGTGATGAGCTTTGTCGACGAGCGATGGAGCGCCCACAACGTAGGGGAAACTTATCGACGTCGAAGATATGTCCTGCTGTGCTCAGCGGTTGCGACACCTTATTCACGTCGTGTTTGTTCACGTCGTGTTCGCCACCGCAGGCTGTGCGCTTTTGCGTAAAAGCGCACTTGAGACCCCCGTGGGGATCTCAAGTGGGAACTTAGCCTTTTAGCCAGCGAGGCCCTTGACCAGGCCCATGATTGAAGAAGCCAGGGTCGTGGCTGAGCCGATCAAGCTGGTCAGAGTGTTGATATTGAAGCCGTCGAAAAAGCTGCTGGCATGCTCGCTAGCGGACGAAGCGGCGTCAGAAGCAGTTGAAGCATGCTCGCTAGCCGTGGAAGCAGCGGTCGATGCGGAGTCAGACGCAGAGGACGCGGAGTCGGAAGCGGCCTGAGCTGCTTCTGCGGCGTAGGAAAATGCGGACATAACAATCCTTCCAAGTGTGTAGACAAAATGTCGTCGCTAGCTGATAAGGCAGTGAGCACCGATTTTTGCCACAGGCAAGCATCGGTTAGCCTCATCGCGCTTGTCGTTCCATAACTTACGAGGGTGACAAGGTAAAAGAAAGGGCAGGCGGAAGAATTTCATCTCGTGTTTACTTAATCGTGCCGGTTTATGAGAGCAAAGTTAGCAACTGTGCGGCCCGTCCGTGTAGACATTTATGGGTAAAAATCCATGTGAACTGGGGCAAACAGGATTCGATGTTGAGGACACTGTGCGCCGCCTGAATTCTGGGTGCCAATTCTTCCGTAGCGTTACACCTACCCCTATGTTGGGGTAATTGTAGTTAGGTTTGCGGAGTGTTTGGGTGATGTCAGCATAAAGGGTGCTGGGTGTACTGAGTGGTGACCTTATGCGATAGATCGAAGGGCAGTAATAAGCTGACCGGTCTCCTCAGCATTCGTGACGGTTATCCGCACTCCGTTACCACTGAAGCATCGGACAAGAATATGTTCCTCCGCCAAGGCTTCGGTGAATGCATCAGATTGGTCTCCAAGGGCTAACCAGACGAAGTTCGCTTGAGACTCTGGAATGTCGGCTTCGGTCAGATTCCACCGAGAGGAGTGGATGAATTCCTTGATAAGGAAATCGCGCAAACGATTGCGCTGTGGAATGGTGCGAGAGACTCGCTCGGCTTTACTCTGAGGGCTATTAAGGCATGCGATGGCGGCATCGTGGGCGAGTGTGCTCACTGAGAAGGGGACCTGGGTACGGTTAAGTGCGTTAATGATTTCTGGAGCCCCAATCATGTAACCAACACGCGCGCCCGCCAGGCCATAACATTTAGAGAAAGTTCTAGCGAAGCAGACGTTAGGGTGACGCTGCACTAAGCCCAGTGAGTCTGGTTTGAGGTCCTCGTCGGTGTAATCCAAATATGCCTCGTCGATACACACCGTGACGCGATCTGGCACGCGGGTAAGGAAAGCTTCTAGTTCGTCCTCTGTAACAAGCGTCCCCGTCGGGTTATTGGGATTACACAAAATAATGAGTGACGTTTTGTCGGTAATGGCATCGGCCATGGCGTTGAGATCGTGGCGGTGATGGGCATCGAGCGGGACCTGAATAGGAGTTGCTCCACCAATTCTGCTGAGGATGGGGTACGCCTCGAACGACCTCCACGCGAAGAGTGTTTCGTCCCCGTCTTTACATGTGGCCAGAATGAGCTGCTGCAGAAGTGAAGAGGATCCGCATCCAACTGCCACTTCGTTAACGGTGACCCCATGTAGATCAGCGATAGCATGATGTAGAGGAGAGGTCGCCATATGAGGGTAGCGGTTAAGAGTGTGGGCGGCGGATGTAATCGCTTCGATCGCGGCGGGGAGCGGGGGTTCAGAGGTTTCATTGCTGGCTAGGACGAGGGCGTCATCAGCCTTTTTTCCTGGAGTGTATGTGGGAAGTAGGTCTAAGTCGGGGCGAATCATTCTTGTAATGGTAAGCCGGGGAATATGCGGCGCAAAAGTGGAGTAACAGTACGGTAGTGGTCGTGGAAGGAATGTCGGTGGCTGTGCTGGTTCTTGCGCGTGTTGTTCAGGGGTGTCCCGCGTGCCGACGGCCTAGCTAGCGGTGTTTGTCTTCTCTAGTTGGTACCTGTAGTATCGCCTACGGAATTCGCGGCAGTCGTGTTGTTTCCCAATCAGTGGAAAACGATCGAGTTCGACAGTCTGCGCCGCGACTTTCGCTGGAGGTGTGCCAGAGCGGCCGAATGGGGCTCCCTGCTAAGGAGTTGACCCGCAAGGGTCCGAAGGTTCAAATCCTTTCACCTCCGCCATTAATGAGCGCCTACTTCGCTTTTCTCGGAGTAGGCGCTTTTTAATTCCGTAGCGCTGGGGACGAAGCAGCCGGTTAACGTGGGTTTTTTCGGGCCAGTGCGTCCTATTTTTCCTGATAAATGAATGAATTTGGGGGTCTGGCTGGCTCTGTGTAATATATCTCCCTGTTGCGCCCGTAGCTCAACGGATAGAGCATCTGACTACGGATCAGAAGGTTGGGGGTTCGAATCCCTTCGGGCGCACAGCAAGCCCCTCATCGCAGCTGTACGGTGAGGGGCTTTAAATATTCGCACGGCTTCAGTAAGAGCGGAAATTATCCCCGCGCAAAACGTGAGGTTGAGAAAGTGAGCCGGGGCTATCCCTACACCTTAGTAGACATAGCCCCGGCTGAACTCACTTTCCGACGGCGAGACCGGTTATTCGCGGCTCGACCGTGGTCAGAATAATTCCATTAGTTGGATTCGCCAGCGTCTCCGCCAATATTCGGAGCGATGTTGCCACTCAGGGGCAGGTTGTTATCGCCCGTATCTCCGGACAGTGGCAAGTTGTTGTTGGACAGTGGCATGTCACCCGAAAGGTCACCCGACAGTGGCAAGTTGATGTCACCGGTATCTCCGGACAGCGGGAGGTTGTTGTTGGACAGTGGCATGTCACCAGAGAGATCGCCAGACAATGGCATCTTGCCTGACAAGTCGCCGGAGAGTGGCATATTCAGGTCATCTCCGGATAGCGGAGTATTGATGTCACCGACGTTTCCGGATAGTGGCATGTTGATGTCACCGGTATCCCCGGAGAGCGGCATGTTGATGTCACCCGTTGTTACTTGGAGGTGGGGAGCAAAGTCGCCGACCTGCTCGGGGAAGTTGACATTAAATGTGGGTGGTTCCGGGGCGGGAGCAGGTGCAGGTGCGGGCGCGGGTAGTCCTACATTGTTGAGCTCCACGAGGAGATCCTTGATTGGCCCTTGTGTGATCTCATTGATTTGGAGAAGGAAGTCCATCGTGTGTCCTTTCGGGAGAGCTTCAGGTACAAGCCCAGAGTGGAGGTTTTTCATCGGTCCGGAGCGCCTTTTCACCTCAAGTTTTTAATCTTGCGTGAGGTGGGTGGTGCCCCGTTCTGTGAACTACCTCTGTGGTTCAGGGGATGATTCGGAGGTTAAGTCATCCCTGCATGTGCTGCAACTGGATTTGAAAACATAAGCAGGTGGTGAATCGATCATATTTACGGCGTTGCGGATTGATTTTTTGAAAAAATTAGTAACGCGCCTTCGGAAGGTGCGATAAGCTGTGCTTTTCTACCTTCTCTACCGTAGGTTACGGCTGCTTTATCCTCGTCGTACCGTTTATTAGCTTTACCCCTGTATGGAGGGTGATTCCGCCTTATGATTCTCGGGTGGACGATGCCCGCGCCAGAATCCGGGAATAGCGGTAGGCGCAACCGATGCACACGATAAAGAGAACAACGCCACAGACAGCTGCTCCTGGTTCCCACTCCTTGGGAGCAATCGCTAAAACATCACTATCTCCGGCCGCAGCAATGATCCCGGCATTGAGCACACCGAAAAGGGACTCACCAACAATCAATCCTGTAGCCAGCAGCACTCCGAGCCGACGAGCAAGCTCCGGGTTACGTTGTTTTTTCGCCCAACGGTTGTAGAAGTAACCAATCAGCGCTCCGATCGGAATGATGACCGTTAAAGCGCTGGGCAGATACATTCCCATTCCCACAGCTAAGCCAGGCAGCGAGTATTTGCCGTGCGACGTTGCGCTCAGAATCTCATTAATAATGACGACGACGACACCGATAACCGCTCCCAGACCGATCAATGACCAGTCCAACGAGTTGCCGAAAATACCCTGCGCCACCGACGACAGTAGTGCAGCTTGAGGTGCTGCCAGTGCGTCATCTCCCGCGCCGGGCGCACCGGCAAACCCGAACCCGGACATCATCAGTTGAAGCACAGGGGGGATAATCGCTGATCCGAAAAGGACACCGACGACGAGCGCCACCTGCTGTTTCCACGGCGTGGCCCCAACTAATTGCCCTGTTTTCAGATCCTGAAGGTTGTCATTGGAGATCGTCGCCACGCCGAAAACGACGGCTGAGGTAAAGAGTGTATAGGCAATCAATACGTCGGAATGAGAATGTGATTCCGCGCCCATCGCCACTTTAATCAGAAGAGCCGCGGAAATAACGACAATTATTCCGACGCCCGAAATCGGTGAATTCGACGCACCAATTAACCCGGCCATATAACCGCAAATACTTGCCACGACGAGACCAACAAGCAGGGTGTAGATGATACTGATAGCGATCAGCCCACCGGTGTGGTGCGCGATGGACGTGTCTTTAACGAATAGCCACAGCAGTAGGCCGATGGGGATCATGGAGAAAAGCGTTACACCCGCAACGACGGGGAACGGAATGTCTTGCTCAGTAATATCGACCGTTTTCCCCGAATGACGAGCCCTCGACGACACTAAGGAATCTTTAATTCCTTTGGTGATGGGGCCAGTGATTTTAATGAGCGTCCACACAGCAGCGACGGCCATGGTGCCAGCGCCGATGAACCGGACGTCGCTAGAAAACGTGTCGGACACGATGCTTTCGAGCCCCGACGCGCCAGTTCCTGGAGGAATATGACCAGCTGTGCGCAGCGGAAGCAGAACTCCGTAAGAAATAAGGAGTCCGACGACCATGGCGAATCCGACGGAAAGCCCGACTAAATGGCCCACGCCGATGAGCGCGAGTGACAACGATCCACCGATCATCGTTCCGCCCGAGCCAATACGGAACGCTGCTGAAATCTCTGACGCCACCGTCTTCAGCGCAGCGAGCAACGCATAGCCGCCCGACGCTAAACCTCCGAGGATGATCATTCGTAGACCCATGCGGTTTTCGTCCACCGCGGATGACGTCGTCGGCTCTGTGACCTCGGTAGATGAGACCAACGACGATTGGTCACCGTCGTTAATTGAACTTAGGTCGTTAACAGAATCTTGGGCATGGGTATCGCCCACCTTCAACACTTCCGCTGCCGCAACGCCTTCGGGGTAGGGGAGGTCAGAGTGAGTGACGAGGGCTCGTCGTAGCGGGATGGAGTACATGACGCCCAAAATGCCGCCGATTGCACACAACGCGGCCGTCTCCCAATACGGAAAACCTGACCACCAACCGATCATGACCAAGCCGGGGAGGACGAAAATAATGGCAGATAATGTCCCCGCCGCAGAAGCAATAGTTTGAACAATATTGTTTTCTGCAATGGTGTGGTCTTTAAAATTCCTCAGAATCGCCATTGAAATAACGGCGGCGGGAATTGATGTGGCAAAAGTTAGCCCAACTTTGAGTCCGAGGTACACATTTGCCGCGGTAAAAACCAGCGTAATTAAGCCACCGAGAATGACAGTCCGAAGAGTGAATTCTCGAGTTGATGCTGCTCGCTGCACTGCCACGTTGCTCGAACCACCGTGCGAGCCATCGGCCGAACTACCGCGCGAACCATTCTGGTGGTCGCCGCGTAGTTCCGGGGTCACATAGGCGGAGGAATCATTCTGTTCCACGATGACGTTCTTTCTTCCAAGGTCTTCCTGGGGAAGCGTACCCGCGGTATTTTACTGACACGTCGGGTGCGCCCCGTACGATAGGCTCCATGCGTTTCTTAAACGGTATGGTCCCGCAGTACGACCTCACCTATGACGACGTCTTCATGGTTCCGTCACGGTCCTCCGTGGGATCCCGTCAAAAAGTGGATCTACACACCAACGACGGGACGGGAACGACGATCCCTCTCGTCGTCGCGAACATGACCGCGGTGGCCGGGAGGCGTATGGCGGAGACAATCGCCCGGCGCGGCGGATTGGCCATCATTCCCCAGGATGTGCCGGCCGATATCGTCGCCCACACCATCGCCAGTGTGAAGTCCTCCGACCTCTTCTTTGACACACCGATCACGGTGAAACCGCACCACACCGCGGGTTACACGCGCCACCTTCTGCCCAAACGCGCCCACGGCGCAGCCATCGTCGTCGATAATGGAAAACCCATCGGTCTGGTGACCGAAAAAGACCTGCGTGGCGTCGATAATTTCACCCAAGTTGGCCGCCTCATGAGTACATCATTAGTTACTCTTAGCGACGACACCACCCCGCAGGAGGCCTTCGCGTGCCTGTCCGAGGCTTCGCGAAAACTCGCCCCGGTGGTCAGCGCGGATGGCGAACTGAAGGGGATCATGACGCGCAAGGCAGCATTGCGCGCCACGCTGTACAAACCTGCCGTAGATAACGACAATAAACTTCGCGTAGGTGCAGCAATTGGCATCAATGGAGACGCGACGGGCCGGGCGACCGCACTGGTTGAGGCCGGTGCCGATGTCATCGTTGTTGACACCGCACATGGTCATCAGCAGCACATGATCGACGTTTTACGCAAGGTAAAAGCCCTGGATTTGGGTGTTCCCATTGTCGCCGGAAACATTGTGACCGCAGACGGCGTCGAGGATCTCGCCGCTGCCGGTGCCGACATTATTAAAGTCGGGGTGGGCCCTGGCGCGATGTGTACAACGCGCATGCAGACCGGTGTAGGCCGTCCGCAGTTTTCTGCCGTGAAAGAATGTGCGGATAAAGCCCGTGAGGTCGGTGTTCACGTGTGGGCCGACGGGGGAGTCCGGCACCCGCGCGATGTCGCCCTGGCCCTGGCAGCCGGCGCATCCAACGTCATGATCGGATCATGGTTTGCTGGAACCTTGGAGTCGCCGGGTGACTTGATCAAAGAAAATGATGGCCGTGCGTATAAAGAGTCGTTCGGCATGGCGTCCCACCGGGCGGTGGAGCACCGCAACCTGCATACGGAGGAGTTTGAGCGCGCGCGCCGGTCAATGTTTGAAGAGGGCATTTCGCAGGCCCGCATGTACATTGACCCGGAGCGTCCAGGCGTAGAAGACCAGGTTGACCACATTGTTTCCGGTGTGCGCTCAGCGTTTACGTACGCGGGGGCGGATACGATCGAGACCTTCCGTGAGCAGGCGATCGTCGGGATTCAATCGGCAGCTGGGTACGCGGAAGGGCGGCCTTTGTCCTCGTCGTGGAAGGCGTAGCGCCTAGAACACTTCGATCCGCGCGCCGAGGTTCTCAGCCTGTTTAAGCTGGTCCACCCAACCAGCATCACCGGGGTGCAGCCGCAAAACCGGACGCTTCCCGGTGCGCGCTTCGTACCGAATGCGTGACCGGTGCCCAGCGTCGGCAAGTTCCGCGACGGTGGGTGGCGTCGCCCTCAAACTCTCGCGGGCTTCGTCCAGCATGGTTTGGACTTCCTCAATGGCGCGGAGAACTTCCTCTACATTGTTCTCGCACATGGCTTCGGTCAGTCCGGGATCAGAACCGGCCACGCGAGTTCCATCGCGGAAAGAGCCTGCAGCTAGAGACAATGCCAGTGCGCCCCCATTGTCGCCAGCCACTGCTAGAGCGTCAGCCAACACGTGCGGCACATGAGAAATCCGAGCAACGGCCGCGTCGTGAGATTGTGCACGCGCCGGGATAACGTCGGCACCGACGTCGTAAGCGAGGTTCACCACGCTCATCCATTCGCGCAACCACCGGCCACCGTCGCTGTCATCCGCGGGGGCATTGTCGAAAGTGACAACCCACGGCGCGCCCGTAAATAGCCCGGTCTGAGACGCATCCCACCCGTTGTGGCTTGTGCCGGACATAGGGTGCCCGCCCACGAAGCGATCATGCATTCCGCGCGCGCGAACCTCCCGTATGACAGCCTGTTTCACACTTACAACGTCGGTAATTCCGCAGGCCGGCGCGTGTTCCGCGATACGGTCGAGCATGGTCCCCACAGCGCTCATTGGCGTGGCAATCACCACAAGAGCGCCCTCATTCTCGGCTCGTTCGAGGACAGCAGCGTAATCATTCGACGCGTCGAAACCGTCGTCGATAATTTTTGTCACTGTGGACTGTGTGCGATCCCACCCGAACACTCGCCGCCCCCGGGCCTGTAGGTCGCGCATGATTGAGCCGCCAATGAGCCCCAGGCCGAGGATGCACACGGGGCGGTCCTCGTGAAGAATGTGGTGCTTGCCGGGGGTTGTGGCTGGGTCGGGATAGAAGCCGGAGGGTGTGGAGGTGCTCATTCTGACAAGTGTGGCACAGTCCGACTACGGTTATCTATATGAATGCGGGTGTGAACGACGACGGCCAGACTCCAACTTTTGCCGTTGCACTGACAAGTCAAGATGGGCAGTGGATGGGCCGGATCCTCCCTGAACGCGCCACGTGGGACCTTGATGTGGCCACGCGGGCTGTGCGCGATTTGCGCTCCGAAGGGCCTAGTTTTGGCATGGTGTGCGTGGATGATGACTGGTTTGTCCTCATCCGTCCTACGCCTCGGGGGACACAGCTTTTACTTTCCGACGCCACCGCTGCGGTTGTGGACGATTACGCAGCGGAAGTATTGGATGAGCTGGACGTTGACGTCCCCGATATGGATCCTGATGAGCGGGCCGATGCGGAACCGTGGCCGGAAGGGGATTTGGAGATTCTCGAGGACCTCGGCGTTCCCAGTGACGTGTTGGCTGTGATTTGCGACGACGATGAGTTGTGGGCATCGGAGCAGCTTCTCCGGATTGCGGAGGAAATCAATGCGGATGAGGAGCTTGCCGACGTAGCGCAGCTCGATTATTAGGGTGCCGACGTGATTGGTGTTGGGCTGCCGCGGCCTGTTCCCGAGCAGCAGGCGGAACGCTGGATGCGAATGGCATTGGACGTGGCGAAACGCACGCCGGTGGGTGATGTGCCGGTGGGTGCTGTGGTGGTTGACGCGTCGGGCCGTGTTGTTGGGGAGGGATGTAATGAGCGTGAATCCACGGGGGATCCGACGGCCCACGCGGAGGTTACTGCCCTGCGAAGGGCTGCTCGCAAGGTTGGCGACGGTTGGCGCCTGGAAAACCACACTCTCGTGGTGACTTTAGAGCCGTGCGTGATGTGTGCGGGTGCTGCGGTGACCTCCCGCATCGGGGGCATTATTTTCGGTGCGTATGAGCCGAAAACGGGGGCGTGCGGTTCAGTGATTGACGTTGTGCGTGATCCGGCGTGGCCCTTTCCGCCTGTCGACGTCAGGGGCGGTGTGCTGGATCGAGAATGTCAGGGGCTTGTGGAGGAGTTTTTTGCCCGGCGTCGGAAGTGAGTGGTGTCGGAGTGAGTGGCTGGATGGTGGTGCAGCCGTGGTGTGGACCGCCTTATTAGGGAACGTTCCAAAAAATTTGCCTAAAACGCATGAAAAGGATGCATTGAAACGCGAATATCGCTACGGTCGGTATCACAGGTTTTATCTACTACGAAATGAGGTTTAACGATGGATCTTGACAACCTGAAGGACAAGGCCAAGGACGCTATTTCCGACAACCGCGACAAGGTTGAGGACAAGGCTAACGACGTTGCCGACAGCAAGTTGGGCGACAAGGCTGACAAGGCGAAAGAAGGGGTCAAGAAGGGCCTCGATTCTCTCGACAAGTAATTATTAGTGCAGGATTGCCGTTATTGCGTAACGACGTTGGTTTCCTGTTTGAGCAGGGAAAACGGGCGTGATTTTGGCTGCTTGGAGTCCTAGGCTAACCTAGTTCGCGGTGGCGTGTCCGAGCGGCCGAAGGTGCGGCACTCGAAATGCCGTGTGCGGTAACCCCGTACCGAGGGTTCAAATCCCTCCGCCACCGCATTATGTAGCCCCCAACGGTATGTACCGTTGGGGGTTTACGCATATGCGCTTCTCTGCTGTGTGCGCTGTGTTTCTTGAGACCGGGGGCGTCGCAACACGTATCTGCAGGGGAGGGTAATGGCTGCATGGCGCTTCGTTTTGCCGAACTTTTCCGAAAGCTCGTTGGACCGTCGTCGGCAATGTGGATTATCTGCGAAGAAAACAAGCCGAAGAGACAAACCGTCTTGCGATGGCTTAACATGTGTAAACCGCGGGCCTCTGAAGTATTTAGAAGATTAAGGATCCAAGCTAAACTTGCATCCACTAAGTTGTGAATCAGCTTGAGAGGACATCATGCCATACGGAGATGGAACCCGGACGATCTCGGCAAATGTTGACAGCATTGCTTCTTCAACGAGGAGTACGGCGCGGGCAGCATGGGCTGGCGTGATGCTCCTGGGAGCGAGGCTCGCACAAGCCCAGAGGCACCATAATGAGTCGATAGAAGAGCTACACCATATTCAGGATCAAATCGACCGTGGGCAGAGGCTTGCCGATCAGCGAAGTGCACAGCTCATAGCGACAATAGAAAAGGGCGGGGATAACCAAGGGCACAGAGATTATTCGATCTGGGTGGGGAGTACACCAGAGGGAAACCTTTACGAATATACATATCGGCCCGAAGCTGAGAAGCGTATTCGCTTTATAGCTGCACTCAACGAGTATTGGCAGCGGGAAGTAAGTATTGCTTTCGCCACCGCTGTTAATCGGCTCACTCAAGCGGAACAAGATCTCCTGCTTAAGGGTAAACCGATCTATCGCGATAACGAGGAACGTCCTCTCCCGGCGCCTCCTCATCAAGGTGATAAGAGCACTGCAAAAACAGTGCTAACAGCGGTTTTATACTTTACTTTATTTCTCATAAGCTTTTTCATCCTTATTACTGCCGATGTCTTTCTAGTTTCTCTAACTGTTTATGTCGGGGGAGGAGTTTCTTCAGGTGAGGAATCCGGAGTAGAGACAGCGAGTAAAGTTACTGTAATACTCTGTCTAATTCTTGCAGTGGCGGTATGTCTCTTCGTGCATTGGCGTTTAAAAAAGCGGCAAGAGAGAAAATTGCAGGAGTATTACAACCTCCGAGACCAAGAGTTGGCCAGACGTAAGCATATATACGACTTGAACGTGGCGAAGTTGGAGGAATTGATCGATCAAGTGAGTCGCGAACTTGGATTTGATATCTCCGAGATGGACGAGGTCAAGGCAGGCTGGAATTCAAATTCCGCAGTTTCTCGTGCAAATTCAATAGCTGAATTTATGGAGAATGTCCATGTCACCCTCCCTCTGGCTCGTCAATGGCCTCCGCTTCCTGACAAGCCGCTTGTTGCTGATTTTTCACAAACTAAGCTCGCTAGGGCCAACGAAAATATTAAAAGCTCTGTTGATGGATTCGATTGGCGTCCCCTGCAAGATCTTTAGTTACCGCCTAGTCGTCAACCATTCGCGGTCACTCCTGTAACGGCGTGAATCCATTCACGGTTTTTGCGATCTTTCTATCAATGTCGTCGTGTTCATCTCACAATATGAGGTTTTATGGTTCAGCAGAGTCAGCGTTCGAGCAGCGTAGTGCTCATTGTCGTCGGTTTGTCCCTAGCAATGTTTATGTTTTCGGTGAATCAGACGATGTTGAGTGTTGCGCTCCCAACGATCGTTGGAAGTCTGCACGGCGGTGACCATATTCTCTGGATCTCCACCTCATATATGCTGGCATCGACGATTTTTCTCCCCATGTACGGCAAACTGGGTGACCGATATGGACTAAAGAAACTATTTCTTTTTGCACTGATCGTTTTTATCATTTCATGCGTATATGGGACGTTCGTTAACTCGATGCCGGCACTAGTTATCACCCGCTTTATTCAAGGCATGGGTGGCGGGGGCCTCGTTGTTCTCTCCCAAGCTCTCTTAGCCGCCGCCGTTCCTCGCCGAGAGCGCGGGAAATACATGGGTTTCATTGGTAGTGTATTCGTGATTTCTACCGTCGCCGGTCCCGTCTTGGGCGGATTAATCACCGAATATTGGAATTGGCGCTGGACCTTCGGCGTCAACATTCCCTTCGGAATCGTATCCCTCTTATTGTGTCTCAAGTTCTTGCGAGAACCAGAGCCGGAAAAACAGTCATCACGTATTGACGTTGCCGGAATGGTTCTTATTGGTGCCGTGTCTACGTTCCTCGTCCTGTGCACGGCCTGGGCCGGTCATGGTGGCTGGGGGCAACCTAAAGTTCTGCTTTGCATGGTTGGTGTAGCGGTGTGCGTCGTCGCATGTATGTGGGTAGAAAAGCATGCGGGTGATCCTGTCCTTCCCCCGTATATTCTCACCAACCGAAACTTTTTCCTCGCCACACTTATCGGCATGCTGCTCGCTCTGGGAACATTCGGCGTCACAACCTATATGCCGGCTTATATACAGATTGTTGAAGGAATTGACGCTGTTACCGCTGGTTTCGTTCTTCTTCCGATGACGGCGTTGATGTTCGCCTTTTCTCTTATTTCGGGATTTATGGTCAGCAAGACCGAGAAGTATCGGGCTTTATTGGTCACGAGTGGCGCGTTCTGTGTCGCAGGATTTCTCGCGTTAAGTGCGCTTCATACCGGCTCTGGCGTCTATGTCCTCATCGCTGTCTTATGTGTCCTGGGAGTCGGTTTCGGTCTTGGTACCCAACTTTCTGTTTTAGTAGTTCAAAACTCTTTTGCGACGAAAGTGATGGGCACGGCAACAGCGTCGAATAGTTTATTCAGGGATTTAGCGGGCACCTTGGGAATGTCTGTCGTCGGAGCCTTTTTCGCCTCCCGTGCCAGCACACGTTTTGCCGACACCGGCACTGGTGTGTCATTCGCATCGCTGACTCCGGAGTCAATGAAACAGCTGCACGAGCCTGTTCATAGCATCATCGCTCAGGCCTATCACGATGCCTTAATTCCTGTCTTGGGAACGTTTGTTCCCTTAATGATTGCGGTCGTTATTGCTGCAATCTTCGTCCGGGACGACCGTTTGCGGGATACCGGGCACAGTGACCCGAGTGAGATTAACGACCCGAGCGAAATTGTGGATACCGGCCTGTAGCCACCGGCTATGACCGCTTCTATGGCAACCCCGTAGCGCTCGATCGGGAAATATAGAACAATTTGGGTAGACCTAAACCCAAAGGAGAGCTGACAAAGTATGAAAGCAATCGAAAGTAGCGAGTGGGTTATCGACGGTGCGCTGACGGTATGGGAACCGTCCGATCAGATGGCTGAGGCCCCCGCGCACACACCGACGGATCCCACGCCACCATCGTTTTTGCAGAAGGACCACATCCGAGGAGTCCTCACTCAACGACAGGTGGGCAATACCCATCGCGCCTACACCTGTGCAGTGGCCACCCTTCCCGGACCGCTGAACACGGACGCAATGACCGCGGCAGTGAACAACTTTGTGTGCTCGCATGAAGGTTTGCGGAGTACCTTCGTCGTCAATACAGATACCGCAGGCATCCAGGGCGCGAATGGTGATGCCCCGGACGGCGCCGCAGCCAAAGCTAGTGGTGGGCAGCCTGAATTCGGTGGCGCGTCAGTAGAGCGGAAAACGGTCCCCGCATCTGCCATCGATCTTGTCCCCCGCGTCCTTGCAGAGGCACCTGATGGCGCTGACGCAACAACCGCGAACGACATTTTGAATGATTATCTACCAACACACGCGGTATTCGATCACTTTCCCGGTTTCGTTATCGGTGCTGTCGATAAGGGTAAGTACTGTGAGGTTTTTTATGCAGTAGACCATGCTTTCGGTGATGGATTGTCTTTGTGCGTGGGCATTCTTGAATTAATGGCGAGGTACACCGGTACTCCGGCGCCCGGTTTAGTGGAAGATACTCACCCAAGCTTTGTGGAATATACCCGCGAAGAATATCAACGAGCTGCCGCGGTCACCCCTGATTCGCCAGGGGTCAAGCTCATGCAGGAGTTCGTCCAGGCCACGGGCGGTGCCCCACGATTCCCCTTGCCCACCGGAATCGAAAACAATGAGCCCCAGCCTGTTAAAGAAACCCAAGCAGATTTCACCCTTGCCGACGCTAATGACGTGAAAGTTTTACGTTCATTAGCTCACAAAAAGGGAGTTAGCTTTAGTACCGTCGTGTTCGCTTTATTGGCGCTGGCGGAGCATAAGGCAGCGAAAACAAGTCGGTATTCAACCATCGTGGTGAACAGCACGCGAGGAAAGAAATATGCGACCTCCCAGGGCTGGTTCTGCAACTTCAACCCGCTGACATTTGATATCACGGGTGAAACTTTGGACGACATTTTGCCCACCGTCGCCCAGGCGCAGCAGAAAATGCGCGAGGTCCTGTATGAACCTGTCCATGCGTCAATCATGCCGTTGTTAGCTGCTGGGGCAGTGGACGCGAGCATTTTCGATAGTCCGCAATTGGTTACCTACATGGATCTCAGCTGGTTCACGGAGCCACAGGGTTCGAATATTCGCTTGCTCACGGGTACCGGGAAGACGAAGAACGCCAGCTTGTGGGTTTTCCGTAATCCGGATGGATTGCTCGTCGGAAGTCAGGCTCCGGACAATCCCGTTGCTGCTGAGTCATTGCAGACGTTCTTCCACGCCTTCCGCGACGCGGTTCAGAACGCTGTTTCAGACCGACAGTAACGACCTCACGGAAGCTGCTTCGAATTAGTCAGCCTGTTTTTCAATGAGGCGGATCGCCGTCGATAATGCCTGGTCAGGCGATGTCATCTTGGCGGCGAATGCGTGTGCAGTTTCTCGAACCGGCGACGACAGTGCGTGGTCGAGGTCGTCCCCGAAGTGCTCAGCGGTCAAATGTGACAGTGACGACCCGACCCCGACGCCCAGGTTTTCGATGCATGATGCCCAGAAGGGTTGCTCGAAGCCGAAGGCATAAATCATGGTCGGGTTTCCGGACCGCAGACTTGCTGCAGTCGTGCCGGCTCCACCGTGATGAACCGCCGCGCAGCATCGGGGCAGGACAGCAGTCTGATTGACCGCTCCGGTGAAGTACACAACGTTAGTTTCGGCATGATTTTGATTGCCGACGGTAGGCGTTGCTCGTAATTCGTCGTCGGGCACATTCGTGAAACCGTCGAATCCGCTGAAGAGTACGCGGAGGTTTCGGCGTCGCGCAGCGGAGACAATGGTGTCCACAAGGCGGGCGGGATTTGATACCGGCATTGATCCGAAGCTCACGAAAAGTGGGGCGCTACCACTGGAAAGCCAGTGGTCAAGATCGGCGGGGAGGGTATCCGGTTCATTAAGTCGACGCCGCGCCGAGGCCGGAAGATCAAGGTAGCCGACGAAAATTTTGTTGGTGCCATCCCACTCTGCGGCGATGTCCGGGACGACTTTCGGGTCACAAAGCTGCAGTTGAGGCACCGAGTGGTCGCGTAAATAGCGCGTGAATGGGTGGAATCGAGAAGTGAGCCCAAGGCGGCGTCGGAATGCATTCTCCCAATGCCCGTACAAAAGGAAGTCAAACCATTCCTGAATATGCCATGAATTCTTCTTTATCCATTTTGGCGCACGACGGGTTAATTTATGTGGCCAGCCCGAATAGCTGTTATGAGAAATTGGAGCATACCGCAGAACAACGAGGGGAATATTCCATTTCTCAGCCAGCGATGTCCCTTGCCTTTGGCACATTGGGTTCACAATTAACAGGGTTGGTTGTGTGAGCCTGGGATGGTCCATATCCGACGAGCCCTGGGCGTTGTCGTGAGAAAAGTGATAGTTGATGAGATCCTGATGCAGATCATCAACGGAATGCTTAAGAAAGTGTGCAGCTAATCTTGCAATAGCGATGGGGTTTTTACCCGCCAATGTTGATCGTGCACGATCGGTCATCTCGCCGATATTGATCCCCACAGGGAACACTGACTGAATTCCGGCAGTGCGTGCAAAAGTGGTCAGGCTAGGCGTGCACAGGAACGTGACAGTGTGACCACGGTCCTGGAGTTCCAGGCCGAGACTAATGGCGGGTTGGATATCGCCCCGGCTACCAGACAAAACGAACAAAATATTCTGGCGAGTGGATCTCTGACTGGGGTGGGTGGACATTACCTTTCCTTGGGGGCGTCGTGGTGAATGGTGGGGTCCGGTGTTAGTTAGTAATTATCGCGGGGTTTTTGGGGAAACGTCCTGGTACCGTCGGTGACGTGGATGTGTGCTACCTCGATGATATTGCCCTTTCAGGTCCGTGTACTCAGTATATTCTGGACTGGGATGGAATTCCCGGTTCGGAAACCTTTCCACTGACGCTTAACCAACGTAACCATCTGGAGAGCGTGAGGGCGAGTGGCCGTCCATCGTGGGTTGCAGGATCTTTTATCCTCCCCATTAGTGTTCTCGCTGGCATAGAGAAGAACGTAGACACTATTGCGGACGCAATCCGCACGCTTATCGGTGATTATGACGCATTGCGGCTAGTCCTCTCCGATCCGTCGGAAAGCGAAGGTAGTCAGAGAATGTGGTCGAATGATCAGCTATCTATCTCGACCGAAGCATTCCTCACTGATTCTCGTGCAGACTCTTCAATTATTCGTCAAGAGGTAGAGGCGAGGATCGACGCCGCGTGCGTTCCAGGGCACAAACCAGGGCTCTTTTTCGCCCGGTGTGGTCGTCGCCTCGTGGTAGCAACTGACCATTTTCATGCGGATATGGCGAGCATCCACATCATTCTCCGACGATTGGGGGATCTTGTGGCCTCATCGGCAGAGAAGCTTGGAAACGCTAATAACAACCCCGCCGAAGAAGACGCCGGGACCGCTGACGGGAACGAAGAAAACTCCCCAGCTCCTGATCCCGCCGGGGCCCCGTCGTTTATTGATGTGGTGCGAAAAGAAAAGGAAGCGTCCGCCCGCTGGCATGACAGTAGTAACAACGATGAACTGCAGCGTGCGCTCGCGGTATGGAAGCGTTTCTTCGATCACACCGAGGGAATCGTGCCGGCGTTCCCTGCCGAATTAGGAGCGACAGAGTCGGTGACTCCTCATCACCGCACCGAACTTCTTGTACCCGCAGCGGACATGACCGGGCCGATTGCAACGGGGACGTTCGCCGAGGTCATGGCAACTCTTGCCAGCTCCGTGCACACCGTGGTGGGGGCGGAGTCCCTGCCATGCGTGGTCCCGATCCACACACGCGGGCGGTCGTCGAGCCCCTACCACGGGACCGTGGGGTGGATGGTCAGCAACGGGCCGGTCATCGCCGAGCCAGGCAACAGCGACGTTGTTCGCCAATGGCTGCGCGACGGTATCAACGCCGTGACCGTACCACTGGACATCATTATGGAGACATTCCGCCCCGTGATGCCGACCCCGCAGCCGTTCATGGTGTCATACAGCGATTTTCGCACCGGGCCCGGCCGGTCGGCAGCAATCCCCGGAGCTGTGTATTTTTCATCGCTCGCCCCTACAGCAACAGTGCAGCTGTGGTTCACCAGAAATGACAAAGGACTATCACTCCGGGCGAAATATCCCGGAACGCCCCAGGCAGAGGCAATACTCGACGAGTGCGTTGACGATCTCACCCGCCGGTTAACCGGTACCGCTTCAACGCAGGCAGACTAAGCGCGAACCGAGTAAGCGCGACTGCCTGAGCGCCGACAGACTAAGCGCGGACGGGCACAGCAGCCGCGTAATCCCCCGTCGTCACGACGCTATGAATGATGGCGGCGAATCGTGACAGGAACGCAGCGATCGATTCTTCCGCCTGAGCGTTATTGGGGTAGCGCATCGAAACGTTGAGTCCCTCACCAGTGCGGTTGAGCCAAATGTAGACATCGTCGTCGCTCATCACAGAGCTGCGGAGGACGCGATCGTGGTCGCCCCAGGTGTCGGCACCCGGAACAAACCGCGTATCGACGTACGAGATCACGAACCGCGGAGGCTCATTGATGTGCAATGCGTCGCTCACGGCAGCATAGGGGTAGACGGAGAGATCACGGTGCCGCTTCGTCGCCTGAACCGTGTCCAAGAACGCCTCGGTGAAGCTCGATGCCCCGTTGAGCGGATCGTCGACGGGCATGAGCCCAACAAACCACCCGGCAGACAGCATGTACTTAGGTTCGTGGCGAGTGTGCATCGGCATGATATACCGCGCCGACGACACCGGCGAAAGCTCCGTGAGCGCCAACTTCAGGGCAGTCAGAAGCGCCGACTTGGTCGAGCCACCATTGGCTTTGGCCCGCTTACCCAGCTCCGAGATGTCTTTCTCATTGAGCAACCACTGGGAGAGGCTGTGCTGCGCCCGGTGCTGGTCCGCCGGCGTGGCCGACCCCGACTCCGCGCCCGACCGAATAGGCAGCGGGAACACCGGCGGTGCGAGATGCCCATCAGCACCAGTGAGGAACTCCTTCCATTCCTCCACCGCACGCTCACGAGCGGACGCCGATTCCGTGACGGCGCGCTCTCCCGCACAAAAGTCCACATAAGAACCTGCTGGTGGCAGTGCTGGTTCCCGCTTATCGACGGCTGCCGCGTAGAGTTCTCGGAGCTCGGCGATGGCGAACAGCTGCGTGTAGGCGTCCATCACGGCGTGGTCAGCGGCGAAAATGACGGTGAATTCCTGGGGCGTGTGCTCGTGGTCGCCGTCGGCCTGCGCTGCTTCAGATGCCTCGGTTTCAGACGCTTCAGGCTCAATCGTCGCGACGGTGACGTGTGGCCACCCGATCCCATTGACGTTCTGAGCGAAATGCCGGTGAATCTCGTGGCGCAAGAGTTGGTCGTCGTGGTAGACGCCGAAGTCGTTTCGGGACACGTCAACTGCGGAAGAACTCAGCGTGTAGCGCGTAAAGCTCGTGGTCGCTTCGTCGCGGTCATTAGCGACGGCTGTCGTCCGGTATGCCTCATGACGGCTAAACCACGTCGTGAGTGCCTCACGGAAAGCGTCGGTACGTAGTGGCTGGTGGATAACGAATACTCCACCGATCCAGTCCTCCGACACGGAGGGAAGTCCCTGCTCGGCGTTAGTCTTTTCAGCGCGGAGAACTTCACGGAGGTGATCCTCGTGGTTGATGGAAAGGCTGCGTTCGTCCTCGCTCCACTGGTTAGCGTCGTCGGTAAATTGCCAGGTGGATAGCTGTCCGGTGGGGAGGGGATAGTCGGCTAGTTCTGTGTATTCCATCGTGTCGTCCTTCGTTTTGCTTGTTGCCGTGCTTCTGTGCCGGTACGTTGCTGCTATGCCAGTACTTTGATGTGCTTATCCAGCTGAAGTGCTGCCACTACTGTCTTATGAGCAGTCGTGCTACTGCACTGAGTACGCGATTGCACGATGTGGGGGAGCGCACTGCGTAGGTGCGTTCCGGCCTGAGTAAAAATGCTGCTCTTTTGGGTCAATCGAGGACGCGGAAAGCGGAGGCTGCCACGCCACGCTGGTTCGCTATCTCCACGGTGAACAACGAAACACCGTAGATGAGCTAAAGGTTTGTACTCTCAAGTTTCGGTAGCGTAGGTTGCCGTGGCGGCCTCGTCAAGTGCCTATTTTCAATTCCGAACGGTTTTTAAGGACCGAGCCGTACGATTTGCAACATGATCGTGCATAGAGAGAAGGCTGCAAGAAGAAGGAAAACTACCTGCTCACCGACATATCGGTGAGCTTAAGGAGGCAGTCGATGGATGCCATCAAAAAATGCCAGTGACGTTCGTTACATATCCGAGACGACGTATGACGCAGCAGCGGTGAGTCCTGCCACCGTCAGAACAGAGGGCCACGCCCCAATTTTCTTGGCTAGCGGGTGCGACGCCCCGAACGCGGCCAAGTAGGTGGCGCCGAGCGCTCCAGCCTTCGCCGGGCCTCTCTTAGCAAGCCAGGTCCGCCCAGCGTAGAGGCCAGCAGCACCAAGAACGACGCCTCCCAGTGGCCGGATCCCAGTTTCGCGCGCGGTGATCCATCCGCCGATCAATCCCGTCGCAACGATGGGTGCCGTGTCAACGTACTTGGCTTTCTTTAAAGTCCAGTTAGTTTTTGCCATATCAGTCAAAATACACGTCTTCGGGTTTCAGCGATTCGACACGGCGCGGTTGTGACTCCGCATTCTCCACGTAGTGGGCAGCATGGGGAATAAATGAGTGAGATTGCTCATCGGACAGCTGCCGTTTGACCTTCGCCGGAACACCCGCAGCCAGCGATTGTGCAGGAATCTCTTGCCCCTCCAGCACCACAGCGGCAGCGGCGATCAGGCTTCCCTCGTGGATCACGCTGTGGGAGAGCAACGCAGATTTCATCCCCACGAGCACCCCATTTTCCACAGTGGAGCCATGCACCAGCGCCATATGTCCGACGGTGACATCGTCGCCTAGTGTGCAGGGAGCATCACTATCGACGTGGAGAACGCTGTTGTCCTGAATATTTGTGCGTTCACCAATTCGAATCGAGTTCACATCGCCCCGCAGCACGCAGCCGTAATACACGCTGGAATGCGCACCGATTTCCACATCACCGATCAACGTGGCATTGGGCGCAATCCACGCGGTCCGGTGGACTCGCGGCCGCTTCCCGTTGAACGGGAGAAGCAGCGGACCGTCCGTGGATGAAGCTGTTTGTGGAGCGAAAGCCGAGTTTTCCATATCTCCATACTAGAAAGTCGCGAGAACCGGGGGGTAGCCGGAACAAGCCGCGGCTACTCCTCGCAGCGCTACTCCTCGCGACGGTAGACTTCCTGCGCCGAGACCTGGTCGCGAGCCATGATCGTGATGTGGTCAATATTCATCCGCGACGGCCGCGTCGCAATCCAAGCGACAGCGTCGGCAATGTCCTCAGCAACCATCGGCTCGAGGCCACGGTACACGGCGTCGGCCTTCTCCTTATCGCCGCCGAAACGCACCGTCGAGAATTCCGTGTTCACCAGGCCGGGGCAAATCTCACACACACGAACCGACTTACCCAGCAACTCCAGGCGAAGCACGCGCGTCATAGCAGCCACTGCATGCTTGGCGGCGTTGTATCCGGCTCCACCGCGGTACGGCTCGTGCCCGGCAATCGAGCTGATATTAATGACCTGACCATCGCCACTGGCCTCAATCTTGGGCAGCAGAGCCCGAGTCACACGAAGCGTGCCCAACACGTTGGTGTCATACATCCATTGCCAGTCCTCGACGTTGGCGTCGGCAATCGACTCGGAACCGTGCGCCCCACCAGCGTTATTGACCAACACGTCACACCGCGGAACCTGCTCACAGAACTTATCGACGCTCTCCTGATCGGTCACATCCAGCGGCAGGGCGACGGCGTCAATACCCTCGGCGACGGCTTGAAGCTTCTCGACGCGCCGGGCACCAATGTAGACGGTGTATCCCGCGTCGGCCAGCGCCTGTGCGGACGCCGCGCCGATGCCGGAACTTGCGCCCGTAATGACGGCTACAGGTTTGGTGCCGTCGCCTTTAGCGCCAGAATCGTTAGTGGTAGCGGAGGAAGCGTCTTTAGAAGGTGATGTCATAAATAATTCTCCAAAAGTACGGATATTTTTAAGGGTTTTACAGGTTAAAGATTGTATGGGTCGGGGGGGACACACGTGCCCCGCTCGACGGAATGCGCCCCCACCACGCCACTAGTCGCTACTACTGAATAGCGACTTTCTGATCCAACGTCGTCAGTGCCTTATCCAGGATCTCAAGGCCCTGGCGTGCAACGTCGTCGGGAATATTGAGGGCGGGGCAAATGTGGATACGGTTCATGTTTTGGAACACGACCAAACCATTCTCACGGCACTCCGCAACGAGTTTCTTGACCTCGGGAGAGGTGGTTCCATAAGCACCGAGCGGTTCTCGGGTTTCCTGATCCTTCACCAGCTCGACTGCCCAGAAGCAACCAAGGCCTCGGATATCTCCGATGCTGTGGTGCTTCGCTGCCAAATCACGCAACGCTGGGCCGAAAACGTCCTCGCCCAACCGGCGGGCGTTCTCAACCATTCCTTCTTCGTCCATGGCATTGATCGTGGCCACGGCAGCGGATGTTGCCAGAACATGACCCGAGTATGTCAATCCGCCGGGGTAGGGGGTGTGGTCAAAATCAGCGGCGATTTCGTCAGAGATTGCAACGCCGCCCAACGGGACATAACCCGAGTTCACGCCCTTGGCGAAGGTCACCAGGTCCGGTTTCGCCCCAAACTCCTCGAAGGCGAACCAGTTGCCGGTTCGGCCGAAACCAGCCATGACCTCGTCGCAAATCATGACAATGCCGTACTTATCGCAAATTTCGCGGACGCCCTGCCAGTATCCCGCCGGCGGAGGCATAATTCCCGCCGTTCCGGGAATTGTCTCCATAATGAACGCGGCGAACAGCTCCGGCCCCTCAAACGCAATGAGGTTATCCAAGTACTCGAGGGCGCGCTGGCACTCTTCCTCTTCCGTCGTGGCATGGAATTGGCTGCGGTACAAGAACGGCCCAAAGAAGTGAACCGCCCCCGACGTCCCATAGTCATTTTTCCACCGACGATTATCGCCCGAAACATTCATAGCGATCTGAGTTGCGCCGTGGTAGCCCCTGAAACGCGACAACACCTTGTAGCGACCCGTGTGCAGACGTGCCAAACGGATAGCGTGCTCGACGGCATCCGCGCCACCGTTGGTAAACAGCACCTTGTTGAGGTGATCGGGTAAATGCGACGTGATCAGACGCGCGGCCTCTGAACGCTTATCATTCGCGTACGCCGGAGCGATGGTGCACAGTTGGTCCGCCTGCTCCTTGATGGCCTGCACGACCTTCGGGTGCTGGTGGCCAATATTCGTGTAGACCAGCTGCGAAGAAAAGTCGATATATTCCTTGTTATCTGCATCGACGATGTAGGAACCGTGGGCCGATTCCATCACAATCGGATCCAACTCCGCCTGTGCAGACCACGAATGGAAAACGTGGGCTCGATCGTCGTTGTAGGCGCGTCGACCAACGTCGGACTGGGGTACTGGCACCGTAAACCTCCATGGTGTCGGGTCAAAAGGATGTGCGGTGTCGTCGCTGGATAGAACCTGAATAAAACTCAGCAACGTACCGGCTCCGCTGAGTCTAACGGAAAAGAGGCATTTAATCCCTTGCGTTAACAAATGTTTACAATTGGCCAGCTATTGCGGGACCGGACATCGCGTAGTTAGTCATTGCACCGGCATGATGTTCTCGCGCCGAGACACGCGCCTTGTTCTCGCGCCGGGACACGCGGTCTCTACACCGATATGCGCCCTTTACGCCCAGCCGAGTTCGTGCAGACGGTCGTCGTCGATACCGAAATGATGCCCAATTTCATGGACGACGGTGACTGCAACCTGACGGACCAATTCCTCTTCCGAATCGCAGTATGCGCAGATTGCTTCCTTATAAATCGTGATTTTATCGGGTAGAGCAAAGCTATACGACGACGTCCGCCGGGTGAGAGCAACCCCCTCATACAGGCCCAAGGTGTTGGGGTTATCGCGGTTCCACGGTTCGACAACCAACGCAACATTATTCATATTGCGCAGGAGTGATTCGGGAATAAGGTCAATACCCTTGTCGATGAGTTCGTCGAACCGTTCATCAGATACGGAGATCATGACGGAACCTAATTTCCTCGTTTAGGTGCACGGCTCGGCTGCGGCGGGGGCGGATTGCCATTAATGGTGAATTCACCCTTTGCAGGGCCCTTCAACGTGGATAGCGAATTATTGTCTCCCGTTTTAATCAGAGAGCAATTGACGTTCCGGGAGCCACCCTTCCAGGAATCCTCCGTGAGCGTCGTCCAAAACGGTTCAAGCGTGGAGTTATAGAGCTTGTCATCGCCCCCGATGAATGCTGTGACCGAATCAGTACACCGCTTATTGAGATACTCATTTTGATCTTCAGTGGATGGGTATTCTTTGAACTTTTCACCCAGATCGACGATATCCGTGACCTCATATTGGTGATCAGCATTACAATCCACAACCTGAGCGGTGGCATCCACAGACGTATCACCGTCAGTTTGTTTGTTCTGGTTATCGTCCTTCTTTTCGGTAACAGCGACGCATTCGCCGGGCTTAAACACAGGAGACTGGTCCTGATCAGCGGCTTTGCCCGTAATCGTACTGGCGTGGCCATCATTCCCCGTTACCTGGAGGCCGCACAATAATGTCCGGTCACCATCTGCCCACGACTTTTGTGGCGGCAAAATGGGAGCAATTGTAAACCGCCCCGTGGGATCAAACTTCCCGCCCAGATAACTAAGCGTGGGCTGTTTGCACAATTCATTGCTCAACTCTGCTTGGCGTTTCCGGCTAGGCATACCGGCGTTTGAACCGAATTCACTGGCCGGGTAGGTTGCTAAATTCTCCCGGTGGGATACCTCGAAGCGGTGAGATTTGGCGCAGTCGACGGTTTGGAAATCGGACACAGTGCCGTCGGATGAGGTCTTCCAATCCAAGCACTGTCCAGCGTCGGCATTAGTAAAGGATTTTTGTTTCGATTCTTTATCTTCCCCAGGCACCGTATGGGGGGTGTCCAACGTGGAATCGGAATGCTTTTCCTGGGCGTAGGTAAAAGTGCCCGCGGCTGACCCGCCACAGAGGAGTGCGACGAGGCCGACAATGACTGAAGAACGTCGGACTGTCGGTTTCATGCGTCACCTTCGTTTCCGGGGTCGTTGACTAATAGCGATCGACGTATATTCGCGGCATGTGCTGCCACATTAGGCCCACTACTTATTATTATTCCAGTACTATTCCTGTACCTTACTTGTTTGCATTTTGACCGGTTGAAGCTGGACAGCCCTAAAACCATTAAGCTAATGCTGTGATTGATCTGAAACAGCTTCGTGATGACCCCGACCGTGTCCGTGAATCCCAGCGCACCCGTGGCGAAGACCCCGGCCTCGTCGACCAACTCCTCCAGGCTGACCAGGCTCGACGTGAGGCTATTTCCGCTGCCGACGCCGCACGCGCAGAGCACAAGGCCTATACAAAATCCATGGGCAAGAAGATGCGCGACGCATCTCCCGAGGAAAAGGAGAGCCTGCGCGCCCGGGGAACGGAACTGTCCAACGTCGTGAAGGAAAAAGAAGAAGCTCAGCGCGTTGCTGAAACTTCGGTTCACGACCTACAGATGCAGATCTCCAATATCGTGGAAGGCGCACCCGCCGGCGGGGAAGAAGACTTCGTCGTTCTCGAAAAAGTGGGGACCCCGCCGCAATTCGACTTCGAGCCGAAAGATCACCTCGAGCTCGGGGAATCCCTGGGGATTATCGATATGGAGCGCGGTGCGAAGGTATCAGGCTCGCGCTTTTACTTCCTCAAGGGCGCGGGTGCTCTGTTGCAGCTCGGCATGCTGCAGCTTGCTGCACAGAAGGCCGTGCAGCACGGGTTTGAACTGATGATCACCCCGGTCATTGTTAATCCGGAGTCGATGTCGGGTACCGGTTTTTTGGGGCAGCACGCCGACGAGATTTACTACTTGCAGGAGGACAACCAGTACTTGGTGGGCACCTCCGAGGTTGCGTTAGCGGGCTACCACAGCAAGGAGATTATCGATCTTTCCGCTGGTCCGAAGCGTTACGCAGGGTGGTCCTCGTGCTTCCGTCGTGAGGCGGGATCGTACGGCAAGGACACGCGGGGAATTCTTCGTGTGCACCAGTTCGACAAGGTCGAAATGTTCAGCTACTGCAAACCGGAGGACGCGGCCGCGGAGCACCAGAAGCTGCTGAGCATGGAGCGAGAGATGCTCGCCGCCGTCGAGGTTCCTTACCGCATTATCGACGTTGCCGGCGGCGATTTGGGCTCCTCCGCAGCGCGAAAGTTCGATACTGAGGCATGGGTGCCGACGCAGAACACGTACCGCGAATTAACATCGACCAGTAACTGCACGACGTTCCAGGCGCGCCGGCTGGGGATTCGCTACCGCGATGAGAACAATAAGACGCAGATTGCGGCGACGCTGAATGGCACTTTAGCGACGACGCGCTGGCTGGTGGCTATTTTGGAGAACAATCAGCAGGCGGACGGGTCGGTGAAGGTCCCGGAGGCGTTGCAGCCGTATGTGGGCCAGGACGTACTGAAGCCGGTGAAGTAACGCGGGATTAGCGCTCTTCACCGGCTGTCAGGGGGGTATCAGGGGGTTATTCGGAACGTAGCCGGCCGCGCGAATGGGCCGGCTATGACAACGGGCTCTTACAGGTGGTTGTCCAAGAACTCGACCGCGCGGTCGATGACTTCGTCACGCGAGGGCTCGTTCATGGTTTCGTGCATGGAGTCTTTCCACAGAACCATGTGCTTGTCAGTGGAACCAACTGCGTTGTACCAGTTGATGTCCATCGGGTAGGGGACCAGGCCGTCGGTGTCACCGTGCATGATGAGCGTCGGCTTGGTGTAGTTCTTCGCGTGAGCACCGCAGTACAGGAATGCAGCAGCGCCCTGGTAGAGGGTCGACGCATTAGCAATCTGGCTGTTCAGCGGGTCGTAGGAGAGCTGATCGCGAGCATCCGGATCAGAGACAACACCCAGCTTGAACGGGTTGCCGACACCTGCCTTCGCCAGGAACTCCGGGGGAAGCTCAGTCTTCTGCAGGATTTCTGGGGACTCGACGGGCTTTCCAGCGTCGGCAGGTAGTTTGACGCCGAAGTGGTCGAGGACGCCTTGGACGTCATAGCCCAGAGCTGCGTCGAGTGGCTCGAAGGGGCGCTTGCCGTCGTTAGGCAGGTATGGCCCGATGAAGAACGGGTAGGACTGGCCGTCGGCGTGCTTGTACTCCGGCATCAGCGTGTTCTCGCCGTAGTTGTTGACCGGGACGCCACCGCCGTTGGTGATGGTCGCGTCGATGGTCTCCGGGTAGGTGATCGAGTACATCTGGGTCGCGAGAGCGCCCATGGAGTGGCCCATCATGAACACTTTGCCCTGCTGCTCGTTGTGGATCATGTCGACGAGCTGCTTCATGTCATCGATAACGAAGTTGAAGTTATCAATGAGGGCCTTGGGGACGTTGTTGTACGGTTCTGCCGAGCGACCGTGACCGCGGTGATCAAGGCGGTAAACGTTGTATCCAGCCAGGTTCAGGCGGTAGGTGATGTAGTCGTACCGTTCCTGGTTTTCTGCCAAACCGTGGATGAGGGCCACGCTTGCCTTGGCGTTGGGGACGATGTTTTTCTTCCAGTAGATCTGGGTGCCTTTGCCATCGGTCGACGTAAAGGTGCCATCGCTGACTTGCGCATTGGGGGCGACCATGCCGGTGATACGGCCGGGGTAGGTGTTGTAGGTGCGTACGACTCCGTCAGGGTTTGCTTCGGCGACGGCAACCGCGCCGGAACCGAAGATCACTGCAAGTGAGAGAACAGCGGCGACGCTGGCCTTTTTAAAGGACGACATTTTAAACCTCATGTGGAGAGAGATGAACAATGGGAAACTTAATCCAGTGAACTATCCGGTGTTGCACGTTGTACATGAGGTGAATAAATACCCTCCGCATAGTGGTCGCGGTGTAATGCTCGCTTTGGAGTAGGAGCGTGACCTCATGGTGGATGCTGAAGGTATTTGTTTCACTTGTGACTTACGCATATCGGAAAATCACTGTGACGACCAGCTTAATATTGATGAAAAGAAAACCGAAGCAATATTCTTTAGTACTAGCCTCGTTATAGGGTATAAGTGGCGTCGATTACGGGGTGTTGGCCTACGGGCGGTGTTGATGGGTGTATGGGGGGCTTGTGGTTTGTGGGTGAGAGTAAGAAGCGCCAGGCTAACCCCTGTTTTATGTAGGGGTCGTGAGGTGAAAAGCGTCCAATTGGGCACGCGGAACCGCGGCGGCGGGGGTGGCGGATGGGGGCCTTGACTAATTTTCAAGAAAAAGTCAAGAAGGCCAACGATGTGGACGTCCTTACCTGTTGTGCTCGACGCTATATACCACCGCTCATAACGGAGCAAAACACCGTATTTGTTTCTCTCGGCACCTAAAAATAATTGATCGCGAGGAGATTTAAGCGTTCAGAGGCAATTATGAATTACTTGCCTCGCAAAACCCTCCAAAATCTTCGTTTCTCGGAATTGGATGAGAAAACTTGTGGTGAAAAAAGATCGGCGTATTTAATATTCAACAAAGCTTCCCGCATGGGATGAATACAACGGCCAGCATGACGGGAAGCTTTGTGAAAGAGGAAGGTTGCGTTCGTTCAAGAGAACTCAACCTGCCAATGTTTACTGGAGAGAGACGCAAACCCTGAGTAATTAGTTGTGCGCGTCGATGAACCCGATTGCGCGGTCGATGACTTCGTTGCGGGAGGGTTCGTTCATGGTTTCGTGCATGTCGCCTTTCCACAGGACCATGTGCTTATCGGTGGATCCGACTGCGTTGTACCAGTTGATATCGAGCGGGTAGGGAACCAATCCGTCGGTGTCACCGTGCATGATCAGCGTCGGCTTCGTGTAGTTCTTCGCGTGAGCACCCGTGTAGAGCAGGGCGGACGCGATCTGGTACAGCGTCGATACGTTCAAGGTCTTGCTGTTGAGCGGATCGTTAGACAGCTGGTCACGAACATCCGGATCAGAGACAACACCCAGCTTGAAAGCGTTAGGTACGTCGATGGTCTTGAGTGGCTCTGGGGACTCGATCGGCTTGCCCGCATCCGGCGGCAACTTCAAGCCGAACTGGTCTAGAACACCCTGAACGTCGTATCCGAGCATGGCGTCGAGTGGCTCCAACGGGCGTTTGCCGTCGTTAGGCAGGTACGGGCCAAAGAAGGTTGGGTAGGACTGCCCGTCGGCGTGCTTGTATTCCGGCATGAGGGTGTTCTCGCCGTAGTTGTTGACAGGTACACCACCGCCGTTGGTCACGGTTGCGTCGATGGTGTCCGGGTAGACCACTGAATACATCTGAGCTGCCATGGCGCCCATGGAGTGGCCCATCATGTATACCTTGCCGGACTGCTCGTGATGGATCATGTCGACGAGCTGTTTCATGTCATCGATAACGTAGTTGAAGTTATCGATCAGCCCCTTATGAACGTTGTTGTATGGCTCTGCGGAACGGCCGTGACCGCGGTGATCAAGGCGGTAAACGTTATATCCGGCCAAGTTGAGACGGTACGCGATGTAGTCGTAACGCTGTTGGTTCTCTGCCAGACCGTGGATAAGAGCAATGCTTCCCTTGGCGTTGGGAATGATGTTTTTCTTCCAGTAGATCTGGGTGCCTTTGCCATCGGTCGACGTGAACGTGCCGTCAGTGACCTGAGCGTCGGGGGCAACCATACCGGTGATGCGGCCGGGGTAGGTGTTGTAGGTGCGTACGACTCCGTCGGGGTTCGCTTCGGCAGCGGCAATGGTGCCCGAACCGAAAATCACTGCAAGTGAGAGAACAGCGGCGCCACTGGCCTTCTTGAGGGACGACATTTTTAACCTCGTATGGGGAGAAATGAACAATGGTCGGCGCGGTTAATTTTCACTGTTCTAGTAGACAACTAGTGCGATAATTAACCACTTCGTCTATCCGATATTTCAATCTTTCACGGTGGGGAACGTCTTAGAGCGGAAGAAAAACAGGGGCTCGGGGTTGCTATATCGAGATTTCTTCTCGACGGGGGCCTCGCTGTTTTATTCCTCTGGCCGATGCTCTCAACCTAAGTATTGATTCAATCGGTAGATATCGCTAAAGAAAATACTAATGCACTTCAGAAGTTTGACGAAGAAAAAATGTTCAGTTCCACCCCCGTGTGGGGCTGGAATGTAATGAACCGAGATATGGGCTATCGCTATCGCCGGGTTGAGTGGGAGGTGAGACGATTCTGCTCGCCCGCATGTAATCCTGGAGTGCAGTACTGTTTCACATTTGCCCAGGTAGGGGAATTATCTGATGGTGAGATTAAAGCGCGACCGAGAGGGTGATCATGCGGTGAATGATCGGGGGTGACTGGGTGCTCAATTTCCCGTGAAAGTAAAAAACGGGTCACGCATACGTGAGCGATAGGCCGTGGTGAGAGAGTAAGGAATAACACAAATGAACGACGATTAACTCGATGGGTTGTGCTCTATCTCAAAATGGAGTTTCACGCTAAAGAATGTGGACGCGACAAAAGTAATGCCTGGTGAATGTTGTCACGTAGGGATATATGTAACAGTGAATAAACGATGTCGGGCTTATTTCTATGCCCCGATGCCAACGAAAAATCACCTCGGGCGAAATTGTGAATTAAATAACCGGGGGAGCCGGGGAATAATCACAAATAACCCCGGACTCCACAATTAACGGGCTCAAGATAGAGAGCCCGCTTCAATGGCCCACTACTTAGCTGGGCTCGTTGGTGCTCTCCTCCCAGTTGTAGGTGCGTTCGACGGCGCGGTTCCAATCGCTGTAGAGCTGCTTGCGCTCGTCTTCGCCCATCTTTGGCTTCCACACCTTGTCCACAGTGCTCTGTTCCTTGAGCTCATTGAGCGAATCCCAGAACCCAGCGGACAGACCAGCCGCGTACGCTGCACCCAGCGCCGTGGTCTCGATGTTCTTGGGTCGGACAACCTCAGTGTTGATGATGTCGGACTGGAATTGCATGAGGAATTCATTCATGACCATTCCGCCGTCAACCTTCAGGGCATTAATGTCGACGCCCGAGTCCGTGACCATGGCGTCAAGCACCTCGCGGGTTTGGTATGCGGTTGCTTCGAGGACCGCACGTGCCAGGTGATTGCGGTTGGCAAAACGTGTCAGACCGACGATCACACCGCGAGCGTCGGGACGCCACCGGGGAGCGAACAGACCAGAGAAGGCGGGGACGAAGTAGACGCCACCGTTGTCCTCCACGGACTTGGCCATGTTTTCAACCGAGGGCGCGTTAGGAATCAGCTGGAGGTTGTCGCGGAGCCACTGCACCAAGGAGCCACCCATTGCGACCGATCCTTCGAGTGCGTAGACCGGCTTTTGGTTCTCGATCTGGTAGCACACCGTGGTGATCAAACCGTTGTCACTCCACTTCGGCTTTGCGCCGGTGTTGAGCAGCATGAACAAACCGGTTCCGTAGGTGTTCTTCGCGTCGCCGTTGCCGAAGCAACACTGGCCGAACATGGCGGCCTGCTGGTCACCGAGCACGCCACGGATCGGGACGCCGGCCAGCGAACCGCGGGCGCGCACCGTACGGAAATCGCCGATCGACGGGCGAATCTCCGGAAGCATGGACTGCGGGATGTCCATCGCCTTGCACAGGTCCTCATCCCACTGCAGCGTCTTGAGGTCCATGAGCGACGTACGGGAAGCGTTGGTCACGTCGGTGACGTGCAAAGCGGGGTTGCCGTTGTCGCCGTCGACACCACCGGTGAGGTTCCACAAGAGCCAGGTGTCGATTGTGCCGAAGAGGAGGTCGCCCTTTTCTGCCTTCTCGCGGGCACCTTCCACGTTTTCCAAAATCCACATGATCTTGGGGCCGGCGGGGTACGAGTTCAGGCGAACACCCGTCGTCTTGCGCCAACGGTCTGGGCCTTCGTCGCCAGCAAGGCGCTGCGCGATGTCGTTAGTGCGGGTGTCCTGCCACACGATCGCGTTGTAGATGGGCTCGCCGGTGTTCTTGTCCCAGACCACCGTCGTTTCACGCTGGTTGGTGATGCCGACAGAAACGACGTCGTTGACGGAAATGTCCAGTTCCGCCATGGCTTCACCGACGGCGCGTCGGGTGTTGTTCCAAATTTCGTTGGCGTCGTGCTCAACCCAGCCCTTCTTCGGGAAGATCTGCTTGTGCTCGAACTGGGCGACGGTGGCAATGGACCCGTCGTGGCGGAAGAGAATGCACCGGGTGGAGGTGGTTCCCTGGTCGATGGCTGCTACATATTTCTCTGGCATGGGATCTCCAAAAGTGTGTGGTCCAAAAGTGTGTTGGATAGTTACTGCGTTGTCGTGCGGGTGTGAGTCGAGTTCGTGGGGTCGTGGAGGGGAGTGTTGTTCCTTCGCGTATATACAAGCGCGCCCCGGGCGACACTGACGGGTCGGGCGGAGCGCACTATATTCATGATTTATCCGAGGGCTACGGCGGTGAGGCCGGCGGCAACAGCACCGAGCATCGGTCCGACGATCGGCACCCAAGCGTATGCCCACTGTGCTGCACCTTTGTCCTTAATGGGCAGTACGAAGGCGTACATCAGGCGCGGGCCAAGGTCACGCACGGGGTTAATCGCGTACCCGGTGGGTGTACCGAGGGACAAACCGATAGCGACGATGATGAATGCAACGCCGAAGTACTTGAGCGGTCCCAAGTCTCCACCGGAAGGCCCGAGGAGAATGAAGACCAACAATGAGTACGTGGCGATGAACTCTGTTAATGCATTCCAAAAGTTATTGGGATGAGCGGGAACGGTGAAGAAAATGCCTTGCGTGGTGGCATTTCCCTTGACGTTATGTCCGTTCTCATCCAGGTTGTTGGCATCAAACAATTGCTTGAATGCTGCCCACGCTAGGAACGCACCAGCCATCGCACCGAGCATCTGTCCACCGAAGTACCAGGGGACGAGTGACCACTCGAGTTTGTCGTCAATAGCAAGGGATAAGGTGACGGCCGGGTTCAGGTGGCCGCCGGTTTTGTCAGCGATACTCGCGCCGATAAACACTGCGAGACCCCAGCCAAAAGCAATGGTCAGCCAGTTGGTGTTGCGGGCCGTGGACGTCCGGAGATTGACCGCGGCACACACACCGTTACCAAACAGCATCAGCATCATCGTGCCGAAGAATTCCCACCCCATGGCTTGGGGGCCTGTTAGCGTTTCCATCTCACCTGTCCTGAGAAGTATCGACGTCCGGGCGAGTATCTTCGACGCTCGCCTCGATCTTGTTAGCGGACTCGTCGGTTAGCTCTTTTTCAGCCTTCTTCTGAGCCTCGACACGATCCGTGAAGACCTTGATCTCTTCCTTGCGGGCCTTTTCATCCCAGCCCATCGTGTCCGCAACCAGCTTGGAGACGGCTTCCGCACATTCGACGCCACGGTGGTCATATTCCATCGCGAGGCGCATACGGCGGTGAAGGATGTCCTCCAGGTGAGCCGCACCCTCGTGGGTAGCTGCATACAGTGCTTCAGCCATTAAGTAGGCCGGTGCACCCGGGATCGGCTCAAGCAGGGACTTGTCCTTATCAGCAGGTGCCAGGACTTCGTAGATGAGCGAACCATAGCGGTTGAGCAAGTGCTCCACGGTCTTTTCGGAGATACCCAGCCGCTTGGCCAGCTGCGGAATCTGGTTGGCCAACGCGTGGTAGCCGTCGGCACCGAGAAGCGGAACATCCGTGGTCACCGAATCCGGAACATCGAATGGGATGTCTTCCTTGGCGGCGTCGACCGTATCGGCACCGATCACGCGGTAGGTCGTGTACTTACCGCCAGCCACAGACACAAGGCTAGGGGCAACGCGGGCGACGGCGTGGTTACGAGACAGGTTCGTCGTCGAATCCGAGGAACCGGCAACCAGCGGGCGGAGTCCCGCGTACACGCCGACGATGTCATCGTACGTGATCTGGCGCTTCACCTTGGCGTTGATGTGCTCCAAGATGTAGTCGATATCGGCTCGCGTCGGTGCGGGGTTGGCCAGGTTCATGGTCCAGTCGGTGTCGGTGGTACCGATGATCCAGTACTCACCCCACGGGATCACGAAGAGAACGGATTTTTCCGTGACGAACGTGAGGGCAACGTCGCCAGGCAAAACCGACTTCGGGACGACGATGTGAACACCCTTGGAGGTGTGAACGTGGAATTTGCCCTCGACACCGGCGAGCTTTTCGATCTCGTCATTCCAAATACCGGTGGCATTGACAAAGACCGACCCGTGAATGGTGGTTGTTCGGCCAGAATCAGTGTCGACGATCTTCGCGCCGGTGATGCGGTCCCCGTCCTTCTCGAAATCGACGACCTGGGTGGAGGGGCGGATCGTTGCGCCGAACTCTGCCGCCGTACGCAGAACGGTCATCGTGTGGCGGGCGTCGTCGACAAGAGTGTCGAAGTAACGAACACCACCGACGAGTGCATCTTCCTTCAACCCGGGGGAGAGCTTGAGCATGCCCTTGCGTGTGTAGTGCTTCTGCATCGGCACGGACTTTGCGCCACCCATGAGGTCGTACAACATGAAGCCCGACGCCATGAATGGACGCTGCCAGATGCGGTGCTCCAGCGGGAAGATGAATTTCAGCGGCTTAACCAGGTGTGGGGCCAGGCCGGACATGCTGAGTTCGCGTTCGCGAAGCCCCTCAGCGACAAGCCGGAAGTCCAGCATGGCGAGGTAACGGAGACCGCCGTGGAACATCTTGGATGAGCGTGAGGAGGTACCTCCAGCGAAGTCACGGGTTTCCAGGACGGCAACTTTCAAACCACGAGTTGCGGCGTCTAGTGCTGTACCGGCCCCGACGGATCCTCCGCCGATGATGACCATGTCGTAGTGCTCTTTACCGAAGTCTTCCCACGCTTGTTCGCGCTGTTCTTTGTTCAGTGAAGTGCTAGTGGCTGAGATCGCCATAGTTGCTAGGTTCCTCCTTCAAGCTGAGCACGTGTGAAAGAGCTGGAAGGGTAGCACTGTGCGAAGGTGGTTCGTCCTCCTTGTGGGTGCCAGGGGTCTGGACCAGGAGGGAGGTTCACCGTCGTTGTGTTACGTAGCTCTCGTACTCACTCAATGAGATGTGAAGGTCACATTATTTACGGTGTCGACGCTATCATCTGGCGCGGACCTGCGTGAGCTTTTACCTACGGTCGCGTAGGTAGTAGTTTCCGGCAGTGAACTACCGGCGGTCGTGGCGGGTGCTGGAGCTATGGCTAATAAAGGTTTATTTATGCCCGTTTGGCGCAATATTTCCGTTATTTATGCCCGTTAATGATCGGAATTCGGTGGTAAATTAATCTCAAAATTAACCCTGTACGGGGGTGACAATCGGGGCTATTCGACGGGTTTCGACGCCATGTGAGCTTCTCTGCAGTGCCCACAGATGACGCAATCGTCGCGTGATGAACATAAAAAAGCTGGTGAATTCCTGTGTCCATAAGCCCACCGTTAAGATGAGCCTTATGGCAGATCCATTTTACTTCGGCATTATTGGCCTCGCTCGGACCTTATTCACTCTGGAAGGCCTCCGTTTTCGAGTGACAGGAACCGAGAATGTACCGGCCAAAGGAGGTGCCGTTGTGGTGATGAACCACACCGGTTATCTTGACTTTGCCTACGCGGGAATTCCGTTCCGAAGCTGCCGCCGATATGTGCGCTACATGGCCAAATCCGAAGTATTCGATCACCCCATTGCGGGGCCGATCATGCGTGGAATGAAACACATTCCCGTGGACCGGATCGACGGGAGCGAGTCATACCGGCAGGCTGTGGATTATCTCCGATCGGGCCGTTTGGTCGGTATGTTCCCGGAATCGACCATTTCGCGCAGCTTTGAAATCAAGGATTTCCGCAAAGGTGCCGTGAGAATGGCCCAGGAAGCCGGGGTGCCCTTGATCCCGGTCACCATTGTTGGCTCCCAGCGTGTCTGGACGAAGGGGCACCCGAAACGGTTGGGGCGCACGCGAACCCCGATTTATATCAACGTTCTCTCACCTATTCACCCTGATGGTGACGCGGCAACAGAGACGGATCGTCTCCGCGATGTAATGGTCAATGACCTGGACAGGCTGTGGGAGATGTACCTGCAGGACAACGGCCCAATTAAGGGCGACGAATACTGGATTCCGGCCCGATACGGCGGAGCTGCCCCACCGTTTGAAGTTGCCCAGCGGGAGGACAACGCCGTCGCTGAGGAGCGGCATCGCATCCGCAAACTGCGGGACGATCTGAATAACTTGACGCATGTCGTGACGACGACAACCCGCGATATCGTCAACAAGAGTGTGAGCATGAGCTCCGACGCGTGGGCGAAGAGCTCCGACGCGGTGAAGTCTGCCTCGGTGAGCGCCCGTGACTCCGTCACTGAATCTGCGGCGGCGTTGAATGAGAAAATGCCGTGGCAAGCCGATGAGGAAACGAAGCTGCGTAAACGGGCGGATAAGCTCGAAAAGAATAAGCGCAAAGAAGAAATAAAGGAAGCGAAGACCGCCGAAAAAGAGGCAGAAAAGGCGGAGAAAGCAGAGAAGGCGAAGGCTGAGAAGGCCTCGAAGAAGAAGGAAAAAGATAAGCGCGCCGACGGTGCTGAAAAGATCGTCGAGTCTTTGCAGACGAGTTTCGATTCCCTCTACGAGGAGACCTCTAAGAATAATCACGAGGGAGCCTCGAAGATTATCGAGGCGCGAGATTCTTTCTACCGTTCCTCACGCGAATTGCTTCAATCAGTGCAGGCTGCTACCGCTTCAATGACGGATGCGACGCGTGATGTTGAATGGATGTCATTAGATAAGACACTAACCTCACTTATCGGGCAGACGAAACAGATTCGGGACAAAATACCAGCACGCATTAAATCGAAATTACCGTCAGATGTGGCTGCTGTTTGTTCCGATATAGACGGAACAATCCTTCACGAGAATACAATTAGCGACGCTACACGCGACGTATTCGACCAGCTCAACGCGCATGGCGTCGAGGTGCTCTTGGCTACCGGGCGGGCCATTGAAGAAGTTGACCCTGTTGTGGACCAACTCCCAATCTCGCCCGTTGCCATCTGCGCGAATGGTGCCGTGGTTTATGACACCAAGGATAAACGCGTGCTCCACGTAGAAGGCTTTTTCGAAGGCGGAGCTGATATTCTCACACATCAAATTGAGGAAGATATTCCAGACGCCGAGATAATTGTGCGCACAGTCGATAACACTGCCGTTAAAATTGTTGTTAAAGCGGATATGCCGAGTGAAGATATCGCGGATGCGCTCGATGATAGTGTTCGGGAAAGAAGCACGCTCACCTATTCCAACCCGTATGGATCTATAGAACTAGGGCCCATCGGCGTGAATAAATCGACCGGCGCCGAATGGTATTTCCATAACAAAGGAATAGATCCGTCCCACGTTATTGCCTTCGGCGATATGCCCAATGACACCGAATTACTCTCCTATGTTGGCGCGGGTATCACCATGGGGAACGCCGATCGGGACCTCATTCGCGACGCTTCCTGGGTGACTTCCTCAGTGGAAGACGACGGGGTTGCCGAGGTTCTCAAGTATGTTGTGAAACGCTTTGAGGACCAGGACGCGGATACTGCAGACGAAGCAGATTCATCGAGCCTCACCGCAGAGAAATAAACCCCATCGTGGATATCGACGCCAGCGGACCGGAGCAGATGGGCGACTCCCTTGCGGGGCTTCCCGACGCCGTTGACCTCGCCGGACGTGCGCCTGCGCCCCTGCTTGTCGCCTCTGACATCGACGGAACGTTTGTCACGAGCGCCGAACGCGTCACCCCGCGGTTGACATCGGTAATTCACCGTATGGTTCGAGCTGGGACGTCGCTTGTCTTGGCCACAGGACGGCCTGCACGGTGGACGCTCCCTGTCATCAGGCAGCTGCCTGTTCGCCCCCTCTGTGTGTGCACGAACGGATCCGTGATTTTCGATTCCGCCAGGGGAGAGGTTCTCACTGCGCATGAGATTCCCCCGGAGCACGTCGCCGACATGGTGCAGCGGCTGATGGACGGCCTTGCGTCGGGTCCGCGGGAGATTCACGTCGGGTTCGGGGTGGAGCGCGTCGGAACTGATCTGTATTCCGAAAAGGATCAATTCCTCATTGAGCCTAATTTTGACCACGTATGGGAGAGCCAGGGATTTTCGCTGGTGAGTGTCGAGGAGCTCGTGGCTGAGCCGGCCGTTAAACTGCTACTTCGTTCGCCTGAGGCCACTAGCGAAGAGCTCTACCAACTTGTCGCACCGATGATTCCCGTCGATAAGGGGCATGTCACGTATTCATTTTCGGGCGGGCTGCTGGAAATCGCAGCGCCTGGTGTGAATAAAGCTGGTGGGTTGGCCGAGGTCGCCGATCTTCTCGGTGTCGACGCGGGCGAAACTGTTGCTTTTGGTGACATGCCGAATGACACAGAGATGCTCGAGTGGGCGCGAATGGGGGTAGCGATGGGTAACGCACATCCGATGCTCCTCGGGGTGGCAAAAGCGGTAACTACCAGTAACGATGAGGATGGCGTGGCGCGCGTTATTGACGCCTGGTTCTAGAAGACGCTCCACAACCGAATCGGGTATTTCCGCCCGGTTCACGGTTTGCTAACGTCAGACATCGGGCATCCAACAAGAGCCCTAAGGAGCTGCCATGAGCGACGAAGAGTCGCAGGTCAATAACCATCCTGTGGTGCATCTCTCACACGGACCCTACGCTGCGGAAATCGCTACGTATGGGGGAGGGGTACGCTCTTTCACATACCGTGGTCTGCCCCTAATGGAGGGGTATCGCGACGGTGAGTATCCACCCTTGTCCGCGAACGTCGTGCTAGCTCCCTGGCCCAACCGAATTCGGGACGGACGTTTTCACTTCCACGGCCAGCCGTACCAACTATCGATCACGGAACCAGACCGGAACAACGCCATCCACGGTTTCGTGAGCGACGCCGTGTGGGACGTCGTTTCACAATCTGATGACTCCGCCGGGGTCACAGTGGCAACCACCATTGAACCTCAGCAAGGGTGGCCGTGGACGCTCCAAGTGACGTCGAACTATGAACTCTCCGATCAAGGACTGACGTGTGCTTGCGAGATCACGCATCCCGTTGATGCTTCCGGGGCTGGTGCTGCGCCGGTGGCATACGGGTTCCATAGCTATCTCAGTGCACTCGGAGCCCCCGTTGATGAGTGCACGCTCGACATGTTCATTCGCAGCCAGCTTCCCTTGGATCCCGACAGGAAACTGCCCACGGGCGACATTATCGACGCCACCGCAGGATCCTCGGTCCATCGGATTGAGCTCCTTGACCGGCTTCTCGACGACTGTTTCGGCCGGGAGGCGGTCTCAAGCCGGGAGATGGTAGCGAACAGCGCATCCCCAGATAAGGCGAGTGCTGATACGTCACCGAGCGACGTCGCTCCTGATATCCGTGCGGCGAGGCTAGTCAATGGCGATGGCCGTGGGGTGGACATGTGGGTCTCTCCGCAGATCAAGTGGTTCCAGGTGTTCACTGCCGATCCATCGTGGGGATATCCCTATCCCCGCCGAGGACGCGCGTTGGCCGTCGAACCCATGACAGTGCCTCCCGACGGCTTTAACAGCGGGACGGACGTGGCGGAGATCGCGCCGGGCGATTCACTCGTCGTGAAGTGGCGTATCGGGTACGCGGAGCCATTAACCAGATAACAGGCGTGAAAAATACATATCGATAATTCAGAAAGAATAGGACACGCGCATGGAGACTATGGTCGTGGCGGAATCTGTTCTCCGCCTTGATGCCAGTTGGGTGGATTACTCGCTGGTAGCGCTCTACTTTGTTTTTGTTTTGGGAATCGGGTGGGCAGCCCGCGCGAGGGTATCGAGCTCAATTGATTTCTTCCTCTCGGGCCGGGGATTGCCGTCCTGGGTGACAGGTTTGGCTTTTATTTCCGCCAACCTGGGTGCGGTTGAAATCATTGGTCACTCTGCCAACGGCGTCCAGTACGGAATGCAAACAATGCAGTATTTCTGGATTGGTGCTGTTCCTGCCATGGTTTTCTTAGGCATCGTTATGATGCCTTTTTATTATGGCTCCAAGGTTCGCTCGGTCCCCGAATTCATGCTCAAACGGTTCGGGCCGACGGCACACCTGGTCAACGCCATATCCTTTGCCCTGGCACAGCTCCTCATCGCCGGTGTTAACCTGCTGCTTTTGGCGAAAGTGGTCAATTCACTTCTGGGATGGCCACTGTGGGTCACCTTGTTGGTGGCGGCGGTTATCGTCCTGTCGTATATCACCTTGGGCGGGCTTTCCGCCGCAATCTATAACGAGGTTCTCCAATTCTTCGTTATTGTTGCAGCGCTTCTTCCTCTGACATTGATTGGTCTTCATCGTGTCGGCGGTTGGGGAGGATTGAAAGGTTCCCTGAACGCTGAATCACATTTCCACACTTGGCCAGGACAAGATATTTCGGGCTTTGACAACCCGATAATTTCTGCAATTGGTATCGCGTTCGGTCTTGGTTTCGTGCTGTCCTTTGGTTATTGGACAACAAACTTCGTTGAGGTTCAGCGCGCCATGGCGTCGGAATCCTTGAGCTCTGCGCGGAAAACGCCGATTATCGGTGCATTTCCGAAGATGCTGATCCCCTTTGTCGTTGTTATCCCCGGTATGGTCGCCTCTGTTCTTGTCACACCGATTAAAGACGAGACAGCAGAACCCAATGACGCCATACTTTATTTGATGCGTGATTTATTGCCCAACGGTCTTTTAGGTGTCGCGATTGCTGGCCTCCTGGCTGCGTTTATGGCCGGTATGGCAGCAAACATTTCTGCATTTAATACCGTCATGAGTTACGACATCTGGCAGACATACGTAGTTAAAGATCGTGACGATGAGTACTACCTGAAGTTTGGGCGGATCGCGACGATTCTTGCTGCAGTGATCGCCGTCGGGACTGCACTGGTAGCAATGAACTTCGGCAATGTCATGGATTACCTTCAAACGCTGTTTGGTTTCTTTAACGCTCCGCTGTTTGCCACCTTCATTTTGGGCATGTTTTGGAAACGCATGACACCTACCGCTGGTTGGGTAGGCCTAGTGACTGGTACTCTCGCCGCCGTCATCTTCTGGGGTTTGTCATTGGGGTCCGCTCCCGTGGTCAGCCTGCCTGGGCAAGGAGTCGCATTCGTTGCCGCGTCGATTGCATTCGCGACGGATATTGTCGTATCGATCCTTGTGACGATGGTGACAAAGCCGAAACCGGATGAAGAATTAGTGGGCTTTGTCCGTTCTGTTACTCCGAAAGCCCAATTGGTGGACACCACGGAAGCAGAACAGCCGTGGTATCACCGGACCGTACCGTTGGGACTATTGTGTTTGGTTTTGGTCATCGCGCTCAACGTCGCATTCGCATAACCGAGGAATGTGATGTGCTAATGACCGAATCACTGTCGTGTCGGACAATAAGGAACACGACTAGTTACAGCTGGAAGAAAAGTAAGAAAGGCGTTGAGTACGATGACTGAACACACATCAACTCCCGCGAGAACACCGGAGAAACATAAAGCTGGAGCTTTTGATATCCGGACAGTGATCGCCATTCTTTTAGGGATATACGGTCTTGTTCTTGTGATCTGTAGTTTTGTACTCGATCCAGGCACGAACCCAGATACGGGAGTATCAAAATCCGCAACAGATAATTTATGGGTCGGAATTGGGTTGCTTGTCGTCGCCGGTGTTTTTGTGGCGTGGGCAAAACTCAAACCCATTATTGTCGACGAATCAAAGATCGTTCACGACGACGAGCCCGGCGTCGGGTAACGGTGATTCTCCGGTTAAACAGTGACTTGCACTAGCTGATTCGGAACATGTGATGGACTCAGAACAGCAAATGAATTCCGTAAGTGGTGAAAGATTGAATAAGAATTCGGATCATCCGTATTCAGTAACGTCGATGACGCTGGCTGATGGAAGGGAACTGATTTATTTTGACGATGACCCGGAGGTCCTCAACGGGTCTGTGAAACGTATCCTGACGGATTCACGCGAATTGCCGCACGCAAAAACCGATTCGGAGATTCGGCGTGATCCGCTGTCGGGGGAGTGGGTCGCTTACGCGAGCCACCGCATGAATAGAACATTTATGCCGCCCGCTAATGAGGATCCTTTAGCTCCCACTGTTCCGGATCATCTGCCCACAGAAATTCCATCGCCGGACTATGACGTGGTTGTCTTTGAAAATCGGTTCCCCTCGTTCAGTATGCACATGTCTCGGACGCCGAGCGCCGAGGGAAATGATGGGGGAGCAGAACAGCACAGTTCTGACGATGACGCGCTCTTGGATAACGGAATGGTTCCCCACCGTCCTGCTGTAGCACGATGCGAAGTCATTTGCTTTACGTCGGACATTTCCGGTTCTTTTAAGGATTTACCTGTTAGCAGAATCCGAACGGTTATCGAAGCATGGGCACATCGGACGAAAGCCTTATCTGCAATTCCAGAAGTCCGTCACGTCTATCCGTTCGAAAACCGTGGTGAAGAAATTGGGGTGACGCTGCAGCACCCTCACGGGCAGATTTATTCCTACCCGGAAATACCGCCGCGTATTCGAAACATCGTTCACTCGTCCAAGAAATATCGTGAAGAAAACGGTAGTGATCTGTTCGATGATCTTCTCTCCGGTGAGCTCGGAGAGGGAACCAGAATTATTGATCGCACCGATCATTTCGTCGTTTTCGTTCCCGCCGCTGCGAAATGGCCACTAGAAGTTATGGTCATGCCACGGCGTTCCGTACCGGATTTCGACGCATTATCCCAGGAAGAACGCGCAGATCTCGCCCCTCTGTTGAAGAAGCTCTACACCGCCGTCGATAAGTTTTTCGATGGAGTCGAGCGAACACCATATATCGCGTCTTGGAATCAAGCGCCCACCGTGCCGGAAGACCGCGACCATGTTCGGCTCCACCTTCAATTGTTCTCCCTCATGCGGTCGCCACATAGGTTGAAATATTTGGCGGGCTCCGAATCCGGAATGGGATTCTGGATTAACGACACCACCCCCGAACGCATCGCTCAACGATTTAGAGAAATATGGGACGACAAGTAATGACAGATTCACACGCGGAGCCAAAAGACCAACCGCAGGAAAACCCCTCACACACGCCACACGATCCCGGGGCAATCAGGTGGGCCCAGGCCCGCAGCGATCAACAACTTATTGCCGACGCCACGACGTTGTTCACCGAGACGTTCGGTGGCAAGCCCGATGGCGTATGGGCTGCTCCTGGTCGCGTGAACCTCATTGGTGATCACGTCGATTACGCAGGTGGAGTATCCATCCCGTTCGCATTGCCACATGTCACCGTCGTCGCGGCACGCCGCCGCACCGACGACACTATCTCGATTGTTTCTCTTCCGCCGGGTGCCGCCACGGAATCCACAGACGCTGCAGAAGAATCCGGAGACGCCGCAACGGGGACCGATGATGCGAATCCGTCGCCCACCCACCTCGAGGCGCTCCGCACGACCGTTGCGCTCGCGGATATCGGCCCAGGTCATCCTGCCGATTGGTCCGGCTACGTCGCGGGAACGATATGGGCTGGCCACCAGAATGGTGCGATACCGTCATCCAACCAGCATGACAACGGGCTGGACCTCGCCATCATTTCCGATGTTCCGCTGGGCTCAGGGCTCTCAAGCTCAGCAGCTTTGGAGTGCTCCGTTGCACTAGCCGCCCGCGAGCTTGCCGCTCCAGAGCGGCCCCGCGACCAGGCTGCCTACCAACTCCTCATCGACGCCGCGATCCGCGCAGAAAATGACGTCGTCGGAGCGTCGACAGGCGGGCTAGACCAGCGCAGTTCGCTCCTGGCGACAGCAGGCCACGCCTTAGCCATTGACTTCCGCACCAACGTCGTCAATCAAGTCGCGTGCGACGTCGAATCCGATGGGCTCGCGTTCTTGGTGGCGGACACCAACGCGCCCCACTCGCTGTCAGACGGGCAATACGCCTCGCGACGAGGCGTTATCGACGCCGTCACCGCACATGCTGGTGCGTCCACTCTCCTCGACATCGACGATCCCATAGCTGCCGCAACATCCTGGGCAGACACCGATGAATCCGCGGTCACCCCGGACGTTGCACGTATGCGCGTCCAACACGTCATCGACGAAACCGCCCGAACCCGGCGCGCCCAACACGCCCTCAACAGCAAGAACTGGAAAGAATTCGGGTGGCTCATGAACGAGAGTCATGAATCCCTCCGAGACCTTTACGACGTATCCACGCCGGAACTGAATTCCGCACGCGACGCAGCCCTCGACGCAGGTGCCGTCGGCGCCCGCATGACCGGCGGGGGATTCGGCGGAAGCATCATCGCGCTCGTCCCCACGGACCGCATCACCGCGGTTGCGCAGGAAATTCACCAGCGCACCGTCGATAAGAAATTACCGAACCCCACATTCTTGGCGATCACCCCGGCTGCGGGTGCTCGGCGGCTGGTGTAATCCGGCGAACGAAAGATAGGCTTTAACCGTGACTGTCACCTCGAACACTAGTGAATATGACCTCTTTGTGGTCGGATCCGGATTCTTCGGGCTCACCATCGCAGAACGCATGGCCAGCGCCGGTAAGAAAGTGCTCATCGTAGAGAAACGCGAGCACCTCGGCGGAAATGCCTATTCGGAGGCCGAGCCGGAGACGGGCATTGAAATCCACAAATATGGTGCCCACCTTTTCCACACCTCCAATGAGCGCGTGTGGAACTACGTCAAACAATTCACTGACTTCACCAATTACCAGCACCGAGTGTTCGCCATGCACAAGGGCACGGCGTACCAGTTCCCCATGGGGCTCGGGCTGATCAACCAATTCTTCGGGCGGTACTACAGTCCCGACGAAGCACGCCAGCTCATTAAGGACCAGACCGACGGGCTGGATCCGGCCAAGGCGAAGAACCTGGAAGAGAAGGCGATTTCGCTGATCGGGCGGCCGCTGTACGAAGCGTTCGTGCGCGATTACACCGCTAAGCAGTGGCAAACCGACCCGAAGGAACTGCCGGCGGGGAACATTTCGCGACTTCCCGTTCGGTACACGTTCGACAACCGATACTTCAACGACACCTATGAGGGCCTTCCCGTCGACGGTTACACCGCCTGGCTGGAACGCATGGCCGACCATGAGAACATCACGGTCCGGCTGAACACCGATTGGTTTGAGGTTCGCGACGAGCTTCGCGCTGCCTCGCCCAAGGCCCCCGTCGTCTATACCGGGCCACTTGATAGGTACTTCAACTACTCCGAGGGACGCTTGGGATGGCGCACTCTCGATTTCGAAACGGAAGTGCTCGATACCGGGGACTTCCAGGGCACGCCGGTCATGAATTACAACGATGCCGATGTGAAATACACCCGCATCCATGAATTCCGTCACTTCCACCCCGAACGGAAAGACCGGTACCCGCGCAATAAAACGGTCATCATGAAGGAATTCAGCCGCTTCGCCGAGGACACCGACGAACCGTACTATCCCATCAACACGCCCGAGGACCGCGACAAGCTGCTGGCTTACCGTGATCTGGCGGCGAAAGAGGCGCACGATCACAACGTTCTCTTCGGCGGCCGCCTAGGCACGTACCGTTACCTGGACATGCACATGGCGATCGGCTCTGCCCTGTCGATGGTCGATAACAAGTTGATGCCGTTCTTTGAGGATGGCCAGCCTATCGAAGCGTAGGGGAGTCCGAGGATAAAAGTTATCGGGCGGCGACTGAGTACATTCCCAGTACGCCGCCCGACAAATCTCGGCCTAGCTGTTCATGCAGCTACTTACGTAGCCCAGCTGCCTACTTCTCCTGCTCCGGCGGATTGAGCGGATCACCACGCTTGACGTGGTAGAACGGCGTCTCATCAGCAGCCAGAGGAGTCTTCCCGGCAATAATGTCCGACGCCTTTTCAGCGATCATCATCGTCGGCGCGTAGATATTGCCATTCGGAATCGACGGCATGACGGAAGCGTCGACAACATAAAGACCATCCGTGCCGTGAACCTGCATCGTGGAGGGATCGACCACCGACATCGGGTCGCTTTCTGGCCCCATTGCGCAGGTGCAGGACGGGTGTAGCGCGGTCTCGGCGTCATTCCGAACCCACTCGAGGATCTCCTCATCGGTCTGCACCGCAGAGCCGGGGGAAATCTCCCCGTCGGTGTATTCCTTCATCGCCGGGGTATCCAGCAGTTTGCGTGACACCTTGATAGCTTCAACCCACTCGCGGCGGTCCTGCTCCGTCGACAAGTAGTTGAACAAAATATCCGGCTTGGTATCCACCGTCGGCGCAGTGATGCGCACATACCCGCGCGCATCCGAGTACATCGGGCCAACGTGGAACTGGAATCCGTCGTCACCCTCCGGCTTCGTGCCGTCATAACGCATAGCCAGGGGTAGGAAGTGGAACATGAGGTTCGGGTAGTCCTCGTTCTCATTCGAGCGCGCGAACCCACCAGCTTCGAAATGCGACGTAGCCACGGGGCCCTTATGCGTCGTCAACCACTGTAAGCCCAGCATCGGCCACCGCCACTTATCCAAGTAGCGCTGAGCAGAGACAGGCTTGGTGCAGTTGTACTGGACATACACCTCAAGGTGGTCCTGTAAATTCTCGCCGACACCCGGCAAATCCTTGACGACGTTGACGCCGACTTTGTTCAGCAAATCCTTATTGCCGACGCCGGACACCTGCAGCAGCTGCGGCGAATTGATTGCCCCGCCACACAGGATGACTTTGTCGGCGCGGACCTGGTGAGTGCGGCCGTGCCAGTAGTACTCGACGCCGACGGCCTTCGTGCCCTCGAAAAGAATGCGACGAACATTCGCGCGGGTGCGCAGTTCCAAGTTCTCGCGATCGAGGACGGGGTGAAGGTAAGCGCGGGCCGCGGACAGGCGACGCCCGCGATCAATATTCGCGTCGAACGGGCCGAACCCTTCCTGGCGGTACCCGTTCACATCCGGCGTGTAGTTATAGCCCGCCTGCTCGATGGACTTGAAGAACGCCTTGAAAAGGGGCGAGGTTGCCGGGCCGCGCTTCATGCGCAGCGGGCCATTGTGCCCACGGCGGGGATCGTCATCGGGGGACCCCAGCGCCGTTTCCATCCGCTTGAAGTAGGGGAGACAGTACTTCCAATCCCACTTTTCTAGCCCATCGCGCTTGCCCCACTTCTCATAATCCATCGGATTGCCGCGCTGGAAGATTTGACCATTAATCGACGACGAACCACCGACGACTTTGCCGCGGGCGTGGTAGATCCGGCGGCCATGCATCTCCGGCTCGGGGACGGACTCGTACTCCCAGTCGTAATGCTTATTGCCGATGGGGAAAGAGAATGCGGACGGCATGTGGATGTAGAGATCCCAGAGAGAGTCATTCCTCCCTGCCTCCAGCACCATGACCGACGTCGAAAAGTCTGATGACAGCCGGTTAGCCAACACTGAACCGGCGGAACCAGCGCCCACGATGACGACGTCGCGGTGTTCCACCGTTGAACCGGACTTGGGGAAAAGCTTGCCAATCTTTGAGCCAGCCGATGCGGCTGCGGACTCCAGCCGAGAAGCAAACGAACTCACGTAGAGATCCTCCTTGCCTAGAATGCATACGTAGGGCGCCGATGCGGCGCGTGATGGACATGGACATTGGGAACCATGGCAGCAAAAATAGCGCAGTAGAAATAGTGCAGCTTATTTTCGCGCACATTTTCGGCCATGAATCCCATTGATAATGAGTAATCACAATATCAAAAATAGACGAAAAAACCAAGTTGAAAATGTGTATTTAATACCCTGAAAAAGCGTTTGAACAGTAGCTAGGCATATTGTGAAAACTCTTTTGAAATGTGACTGACTACATTTTCTATCTAAATTGTTTATACTCATACGGTCCCCAGAAAAACTGAAGGAAGAGACGCATGGGCCGATTGGAGAGTTCTATTTCAGCCAGAAAGACGTCGACAATCCCTGACCATGAGGACGCAGATGACAATGGCGCCGACAATGGCACAGGGAAAAAAGACCCGACGAAAAATCAGGTAGCCGGCGGGTCTCAACCAACCAGGACCGTAGACCCGCCGGATGTGAACTGGCCGGTGTTTATCATTTCCGGCGTTCTCATTATCTGCATTGCACTGTGGGCGATACTGGCACCCGATAACGCACTGTCCGTGCTAACGGACATCGTCGGAACGGTGTCGAAGAATGCTGGATGGTTCTATATCCTCACCGCCACGGTGGCTGTGCTGTTCATGCTTGGTGTCGCCATCACCCGTGCGGGCCTCATCAAACTTGGGCCGGACCATGCGAAACCGCAGTTCGGCCTTTTCTCTTGGGCATCGATGCTTTTTGCCGCAGGCATCGGTATTGACTTGCTGTTCTTCTCGGTGGCGGAGCCGGTTTCTCAGTATTACCACCCACCATCAGGTGACGGTGAGAGTATTGAAGCCGCACGTCAGGCAGTTGTTTTCACCCTGTTCCACTACGGGATCACAGGGTGGGCCCTCTACGCCCTGATGGGGATGGCTTTCGGGTACTTCGCGTACCGCCTGAACATGCCCCTATCCATTCGATCCGCGCTCTACCCACTCATCGGGAAGAGGATCCACGGACCTGCCGGCGATGCCGTCGATATCGCGGCCATGTTAGGCACGGTTTTCGGTGTTGCTACATCATTGGGTATCGGCGTCGTTCAGCTCAATTACGGGCTGAAGGTCCTTTTTAACTTTCCCGAGAACTTAGGTTGGCAAATAGGGCTAATCGTGTTAGCTGTTGCCGTCGCCACGATTTCTGCAGTGTCCGGCGTTGATAAAGGAATCAAACGACTCTCAGAGATCAACGTGCTCCTCGCTATCGGGCTGATGCTCTACATCCTGGTCACAGGTCGAACAGCTTTCCTCTTCGACGCCCTGGTCATGAATGTGGGCGAATATGTCTCGAAGTTCCCCGGCATGACGATGGATACCTACGCCTTCTCTGGTGCCCAAGAATGGCTGAACTCATGGACGCTGTTCTTCTGGGCATGGTGGGTGGCGTGGGCCCCCTTCATCGGCCTATTCCTGGCACGTATTTCGCGTGGACGCAGTTTGCGGCAGTTCGTTGTCGGTACGATGTCCGTACCATTTTTATTCGTCCTGCTATGGGTGTCCTTTTTCGGGAATTCCGCTCTGGACAAAGTTATTCACGGCGATAGCGACTTTGGCCACATGGCAGTCGATAAACCAGAGCGCGCCTTCTACCTCCTGCTCGGTCAGTATCCAGCCGGCATGGTCGTGATGGGGGCAGCGTCGCTGATCGGTCTGTTGCTTTACATCACCTCTGCGGACTCCGCTGCATTGGTCATGAGTAACTTCACGTCGAAAATTACGGATTCTCAGCAAGATGGACGCGCATGGTCCCGTATTTTCTGGGCCGCCGCCGTTGGTGTCCTCACCATATCCATGCTGTTTGTCGACGGTATTCCCGCTTTGCAAAACGCAACGATCATTATGGGATTGCCATTTGCCATCGTCATGTATCTCGTGATGTACAGCTTGTTTAAGTCATTGCGTTTGGAACTATTACAATCCAAATCGAGCGCGCGTGCTCTACACGGCGCAATGTCTAGCCGTGCGGCGCCTGCGGAAGCCGGAATGAACTGGAGGAAACGCCTCAACCGAGCCATGTCATTCCCGTCATATACCCAGGTAGAGACATATATCGACAAGGTCGCTGCCCCTGCTTTGGACAAGGTGGCGAAGGCGTGTAAGGAACGCGGAGCAGATGTCGAGTACACGCGATCAATCGTGGAGGGCCTGGGTCTGGCTCAGCTTGACCTCCGCGTGAAGTTTGGGAATGACAAGGACTTCCGCTACCAGATTTATCCCACGCAGTACCCGATGCCGTCGTTCGCCGGCCGCATTCATCTGGATAGTGACAGTGAAGAACTGTATTACCGGTTGGAAATCTTCACGCTCACCGGTTCGCTGGGCTATGACATTTATGGCTATACGGAATCTCAGCTCATTGAAAACGTTTTAGATTTGTATGAGAGGCATATGGAATTCCTTCACCTTCAATCCGATCTTCCGGGCGGTTCCGACCTGTCGGATAATGCCGATCCGGTTGTCGAGTGGGTGGACGATTATTCCGACTATGCTGCGGACAGTGCCGCTACAACAGGCAGTTCTGTGAGAAGTGAGAAACAAGAGGATGCGGATCCGTCGGCTTCCACCGAGGAATCGACCACAGTCGGCTCTTCCTCCGCGTCATCACAGGGCTCAGCCTCTCCATAGAGCGAAAAATAACGACCACGAGAAAGTGAGTGCAGACACTTTATGTCGCAATCAATGACGCAAATGAAAACTGCCCCGACGCCGGCAGCCGAGCCGGAATCACTGTTCATCAATGGTGAATGGGGTTCTGCAATCGACGGTGAGACACGCACGATCACTTGTCCTGCTAACAATCAGGCAGTGGGGGTGGTCGCTGAGGCGTCGACGAAGGACACAGACCGCGCCATCGCCGCTGCTCGTGAGGCTTTTGACTCGGGCGTGTGGTCAGGATGGTCGGGCTTCGACCGCGGCCAGCTTCTCCTCGCGGTCGCCGACGGTATTGAGGAGCGTAAGGACGAATTCGCGCTAGCGGAGTCCTTGGACACGGGCAAGCGCCTTATGGAATCCAATGCCGATATGGACGACATCATTGGTTGCTTCCGATACTTCGGCAAGCTCGCCGGTAACGACGCCGGACGCGTCGTTGACGCGGGTGATCCGTCGATAAGCTCACGTATTGTCCGTGAGCCCGTAGGCGTGTGCGGGCTGATTACTCCGTGGAATTACCCGCTTCTTCAGGTTGCGTGGAAGGTTGCGCCTTGTGTCGCGGCGGCGAACACCTTTGTTCTGAAGCCGGCTGAGCTGACTCCCCACACTTCTATGCTGCTGCTGGACGTGATGGATAAGGCCGGGCTGCCCAAGGGGGCGGGGAACCTGGTCACGGGCGCTGGTAAATCGGCGGGTGCGCCGTTATCGAGCGACCCGCGCGTCGACATGGTGTCCTTCACGGGTGGCCTGGAGACCGGACGCCACTTGGCCTCTGAAGCGTCTCTCACAGTCAAGAAAATTGCCCTTGAACTGGGCGGCAAGAACCCGAACGTCATTTTCGCGGATGCCGACTATGACGCCGCGCTGGATAACGCGATGAATGCTGCGTTCGTCCACTCCGGGCAGGTGTGCTCGGCGGGTGCGAGGCTCGTCGTCGAGGAGTCCATTGCGGAGCGCTTCGTCACCGACCTCGTGGCCCGTGCGGAAAAGGTTCGCTTGGGTGGTCCGTTTGATGAGAAAGCCGAAACGGGTGCGCTGATCTCGGAGGCGCACCGCGAGAAGGTGTCGAATTATGTGGCCCATGCGCGCGAGCAAGGTGCCCGCGTCCGGTGTGGCGGTGCTTTTGGTACCGGCCCCACAGCCGACGGCAGTGCGTCACTGGATGATGGCTGGTTCTACTTGCCGACGGTGATCGATCAGTGCACCCAGGAGATGGACTGTGTTCACGACGAGGCCTTTGGCCCGACGGTGACGGTCGAGACTTTCTCGACGGAAGAGGAAGCCATTCGCATCGCGAACGACACGAACTATGGCCTGGCCGGGGCTGTGTGGACCTCCGACGCCGGTCGTGCGGAGCGCGTTGCGCGCGGTTTACGGCACGGAACGATCTGGATTAATGATTTCCACCCCTACTTGCCGCAGGCAGAGTGGGGTGGCTTCGGCCAGTCCGGTATGGGCCGCGAGCTCGGCCCTACTGGCCTGGAGGAATACACCGAGCCGAAGCACATTTATCACAACACGACGCCGGCTGTGACCGGGTGGTTTAGCCCCGAGGAGTAGGTTTTTCGACGGAGAACAGCGGCCGCATGGTCGTGACTGATGTGTTCTCTGTCGGCTCGGATGCCATGGTGATTTCCATCCGTCGACTATCCATCACCACCACAGGAACAGTGGTGGGACGGCCGGCTGCGGCGACGGCGGTCACGTCGTATGCCACGATCGGCTGACCTTGAACAACGTGGTCGCCCTTCTTGGCGTGGACCGTGAATCCTTGGCCGTTTAATTCAACGGTATCGATACCCAGGTGCACGAGGACGCCGATGCGGTCGTCGGTCATGATGGCGAAGGCGTGCGGGAACAGCTGCATGATGCGGCCGCTGACGGGAGCGACAGCCTCGAGTACGCCGTCTCCCGGGCGGATAGCGAGGCCGCGGCCCACCGTTTCCGACGCGAAGGTTTCATCTTCTACCTGCGAGAGCGGGATTACTGTTCCGGGGATCGGCGCGCGGACTTCCAGAGGCCCGTGGGATTCTGTCCAGGGTGCCTCCGCTGAGTCTGACGTCGGCTCTGAGCGTTCTGCGGAGGCAGCAACCGCGAGAGCTGCGTTGATTTCGTCTTTAAGGACATCAGATTCTGTTCCGAAGACTGCTTGGACACTGGTTCCGATCTCCATGACCCCGGATGCACCCAATGCTTGGAGCTTGTTCTTATCGACGGCGGCCGGGTTGTTGACTTCCATGCGGAGCCGGGTAATGCAGGCGTCCACGTTCGCGAGGTTCTCCCGCCCGCCGAAGGCGTTAATAAGGGCTTCGGCCCGCGATGATGGGGCAAGTGAGCCTTGTCCTGCGCTGCCACCCGTGGTGTTAGAGGAGATCTCAGAAGGTTCGTTATTCGCCGTTGCGGTGTCGGTTTCTGAGCCCGACTCATCGGTGTTGTCAGCTGCACCAACCGTCGCATCTGCTCGGCCTGGCGTGTGAAGGTTCCAATGCACGATGGCGAACCGGAATGTGAGGTAGTACACAACCGCGAACGCGAGCCCTTGAACGATAAGAAGAGGAATGTTGTGTGCCGCGGGCGCCGTGCCATAGAGAATCAAATCGAGTAGTCCGGCGGAGAACGAGAACCCCAGGTGGATATTCAGCAGCTCCGCAATGGCGAGGGACAGGCCTGTGAGCACTGCGTGGACAACGTAGAGGGGGAACGCTAAGAACATAAACGCGAATTCGAGGGGTTCGGTCACGCCGGTGAAGAACGCTGTCAGCCCGGCGGCGGAAAGGATACCGATCGCCGTCGCTTTTTGTCCCTTCTTCGCTGTGTGAATCATGGCCAGCGCTGCTGCGGGAAGACCGAACATCAAAATGGGGTAAAAACCGGAGGTGAGCAGCCCCGCGGAGTGGTCACCTGCGGCGAAGCGGGAGAGCTCGCCGGACACAGTTCCGTCGGGTCCGTTGTAATCACCGTAAATAAACCACACGTAGGTGTTCAGAATGTGGTGAAGTCCCAGCGGAATGAGCATTCGGTTAGCGAACCCGTAAACAAACGCACCTAATGCGCCCGTTCCACCGATGAATCGGCCGATCGCCGTCAACCCTTCGTTAAAGATGGGGTAAATGTACGATAGGACGAAGCCGGTGATCAGCGTCGTTACTGAGACGACAATGGGGACGAATCGACGCCCGCCGAAGAACCCGAGGTAGGACGGCAGTTTAATGTCGTGATACTTGTCGTAGAGCCACGCGGTGAGCAGACCGACGACGATACCGCCGAAGACGCTGTAATCGATGAGGGCTTGTTCGCCCGAGGAATCCTTGACTCCGTGGAGGACGAGCGGCGACATTTGTTTGAACACCGCACCCATCACTAGGTAGCCGGCGACGGCAGCCAGGGCTGTTGAGCCGTCGGCCTTCTTAGCGAAACCAATGGCGACGCCGACGGCAAAAAGGAGCGGGAGCTGGGAGAATAGCGCTTGGCCGGCGGCGCTCATCGCCTCGAAGAAGGGGCCGATGACGGGAGTTTTGATCCTACCGAGGAGGTCGTCTTGGCCTAATCGGAGGAGTATGCCCGCTGCCGGCAGGAGCGCGATGGGCAGCATGAGGCTTTTGCCCAACCGCTGGAGCTGGGAGAAGTCGGGTCTATGAAACTTCCGCTTCGACGACGACGGTGATGCTGCGGGTGACGACGACGGGGACGCCGAGGCGGTGTCTGCCGTGGTGGGGAGCGAATCTGGCCGCTGGGTGGCCTCAGGATTTTTACGTGAGGACGAGCGCGCGGTACTTGTCATACAACCTATGGTGGTGGCACCTGACGCGTGAATCAAGTGAGGTCTTCGTCACTCGGAACGGAGCGTATTGACCTAAGGTTTATCGATGTAAGAAGCAGTAAGGTTTTATTCCCTCTATCCTGTTAGGAAAGCAATCTATAAAGGGTACGAGGTACGACCGACGGTAGCGCGAAATTGCCGTGAGACAAGTATAAGACCAACGTGAGCCCAGCGTGAGATTAGTGTGAGGCTAACATGAGGTCACACCTACAGGGTGAAATATGGAGGAAGAGGGATGGCATGGGTCGGGTTAAACAAGTGTGGTCATATAGGATTGCCCGGATTATTGTGTGTGTGATTATCGGAGTAGTACTTGGCCTTCTGATTTATCTGGGTTTCAGACTTTATCTGGATAATATGCTAGGAGGCATGTAGTGAAGAAAGTCGCCTGGGGTATTATTTATGTGTTAATCGTTGTTGCCGTAGCTGCCGTGACCGCCTATTACTTTTGTACGCGCATTGATGTGTTGAGTAGAACGTTTAAAAATAATCCGGATTCATATTCAGTGGTGAAGAACCTTAAATATGGCGAAGGGATCCAGAACAACTTTGACCTATACCTTCCCAAGGATAAAAATGCCTCGCAGTTCCCTTTAGTGGTCTGGATCCATGGGGGAGGGTTTGTCAGCGGCGATAAAAAAGATGCTGCCTCGGCAAAGGACGCAGCTACCCGAGGATACGTGTCGGCTTCTGTGAACTACACAACCAACACCGATGATCATCCCTCAAACCTGGACAAAATGTACACGGAGATCCAGAACAGTGTGAAAGCTGTGGTTGCACAAGCCAAGCAACACGGGTATCCGGTCAATCAAATGGCCATCACCGGGGAATCCGCTGGCGGTACCCTCGCGATGATGTACGCCTTCCGTGATGGGAAGAACAGCCCCGTTCCGTTGAAATTTGTGTTTCAGGAAGTCGGCCCCGCGAGTTTCCAGCCGGAGGACTGGGCTGACTCAAACGGCGATATTAAAGGTTACGGGAAAGATAAAAAGAAGTTCTTAACTGAACTGACGGGCGTGCAGCTCACCGATCATGACATGGAGGATGGTTCTTATCACGACCTTGCGGAACGTGTTTCGTCCTATCATTACGTTTCCGCTAATTCCGTTCCCATGCTGATGGCATACGGAAAGAAAGACAAAATTGTTCCTTTTAAGGTACATGATCGTCTATTAAGCGCTCTTGATAATAACCACGTCCCCTACGACTATTTCGTCTTCCCTCGTTCCGGCCACGGTCTGTATTCAGACCCCGGCCAAGCAAAGAAGTACGTCGATAAACTTGGAGACTACTACGACAAATACTTCGATTAACCGCCCCGCACAGCGCGGGCTTGTCCTCCTCATTCTTCATCAACTCCGACGTGAAATAGCTCTGCGCGGACCCAGCCAGTACTCTAGGCATGGTGTTTGCGTCGAGGATGTGCCTGAGGCCAGCGTCGTAAGTCCAGTGCTCAAGTGTTGTAGTGCTGGACCATTGTGCTGGCGGCGTGCCATTGGGGAACCTCGTCGCGCTGGTGAGCTGCGGTAGGCTCAGTGTGTTGACAGAAGTGAAATGAAAGGGTTAGCGAGTATGAGCCAGGCCGGGAGTCAGGCTAAAAGTCGAGCTGTGGAGCGCCTTCAGCGCGTTATTCTGCCTCGCAGGGGGGAGCCGCACGATGTTCGGTCGTTGTACATGATCGAATCGAAGGCGAACAAGTCGCGCGCTGTGCTCCACAGCCGCACCGAGGCAACGTTTCCGGCGGGCGCCGAGGTTAGCTTCGAAACCTACTTCAACGGCTTCCCGGCTTCCTATTGGCGACGCTGGACTCAGCTGAAATCCGTCGTCTTGAAGCTCGAACTGCAGGGCGACGCGCGTGCCGACGTCTACCGGTCGAAAATCGACGGATCCCGCATTGCTGTCGAAGGCAAGATGACCGACGTACTGGCCGACGACATTCACGCCACCACGGCCGAGGAGAGCACGCAAGACACCATCGAGGGGGAGCCGTCATCGGCGGAGTCCACTGTATCGACACTGGAATTTGAGATCCCTCTGGATCGCTTCGAAGACGGCGGCTGGATCTGGTTCGACCTGACCTGCGAAACAGATGTCACGTTGTTGGCCGCCGGGTGGTACGCACCAGAACAACCTGGTCCTCAAACACTGCCCGACGGTTCAACGATCGGCCCGCAGGATAAATCCGTGACGGTGGGTATTCCGACCTTCAACCGTCCCGCCGACGCCGTCGCCGCTTTAGAGGCCATCGCTTCCGATCCGGAAGTCGACGCCGTTATCGACGCTGTTTTGATGCCCGACCAGGGAACGAAGCACCCCGCCGATGAGCCGGGCTTCGATGACGCCGTCAAGCACTTTGGTGATCGGTTCCACGAGTTCCGCCAGGGCAACCTGGGCGGATCGGGCGGTTACTCCCGCATTATGTATGAGGCTCTGGGCGGCGTGGGCTCTGAAGAGGAGCGCAAACAGCGAGCCACTAAAGCTCCGTTCATCCTTTATATGGACGATGACATCGCCATCGAACCTGACTCCATTCTTCGCGCACTCCAGGTTGCCCGGTACGCGCGCCAACCCATGCTGGTCGGCGGCCAGATGCTGAACCTGCAAGAGCGCAGCCACTTGCACAGCATGGGCGAGGTCATTGATCGCCATTCTTTCATGTGGACCTCGGCACCTCACGTCCACTACGACCACGACTTTTATCAGTACCCGCTGCGTGATCGTAAAGATCATGGGCGGAACGCCAATGGCGATGTCATTACCTCGCGCGACCTTCACCGCCGTATCGACGTCGACTATAACGGCTGGTGGATGTGCATGATCCCGCGCGTCGTCGCAGAGACCATCGGTCAGCCACTGCCGTTGTTTATCAAGTGGGATGACGGCGAATATGGCCTCCGCGCCGGGCATGCGGGGTTCCCGACGGCATCATGGCCGGGTATTGCGATTTGGCATATGGCCTGGTCCGATAAGGATGATGCTATTGACTGGCAGGCCTATTTCCACCTGCGCAACCGTTTGATCGTCGCTGCTATCGAGCAGGACGGCTCCATTTTGGGCATGCTGCAGTCGATGGCCAAGGCGACGACGAAGCATCTCATGTGCCTCGAGTACTCAACGGTCGCTATCCAGAACGAAGCCATCAAGGACTTCTTGCGCGGCCCTGACCAGCTCTTTGACATCCTCGACACCGCGCTCCCGCGCATCAACGAGTTGCGCAAAGAGTACCCGGATGCCGTCGTGTTGCCCTCAGCGTCGGCGGTTCCTCCGGCAAAGGGTGGGCCGAAGAACCTCACGAAGATCCCTCTTAACCCCTTAGCGAAGGTGTCCACCCTGTCGAAGGCTGTGAAAAAGCAGTTCTCGCCCAGCGATGGTGACCCCGAGGTTCCCGACGTTAACCTCCCGCCGATCGAGGCCCGCTGGTTCTCCTTGTCGCGTGTCGACGGAGCTACGGTGACGACGGCGGACGGCCGCGGAGTTGTTTTCCGCAAACGTAACCGCGCCAAGGCCGTGAAGCTCGCCCGTGAGTCGATGCGTCTGCAGAAGGAAATTTACGATCGCTTCCCGGAGATGCGCCAGCTGTATCGCAAGGCTCACCCCAAGCTGACCAGCCGCGAGGGATGGAGCACGATCTTTGAACGCTAAACACAAAGGGCATCAACACAAAGGGGATCCCTTCGACGAAACCCGGGTGCTTGAATTCATTCAGGGCGCCATTGCGGATAAACCAGGCGTTATGCCTCTGGCCAGGGGGCTCAGCCACGCGGGTGAACATGCCGCCGCCTGGTTGGCGCTGGGCGTCGTCGGAATGATCGCGGATGAGAAACATCGAACCCAGTGGGGAATACTGACTGGGGCAGCGTTTGGGAGCCATGCTGCATCTGTGATTCTCAAGCGTATTCTTCGTCGTCCCAGGCCCCACGGACCGCGTGTGCGGATCGGGGTGAAAACTCCGTCGAAGCTGAGTTTTCCCTCGTCACATGCGACGTCGACGACGGCCGCGATGATTGAGCTCTCACGGATTACCGGTTCGCGCGTGCCTTTGGCAGTGATTCCGCTTATGATGCTGTCGCGAATGACAGTCGGTGTGCATTATCCAACAGATGTTGCAGCCGGGGCCCTCTTAGGAGGAATATCGGCGGAAGCTATTCATCGGGCTGTGACGCACCAGTAGGCTAGTGCGGCCGATAGCGTTGACAGGGTAGTGCGATTGATGGCGACTGCGAATGTCACCACAGAGGAGTTATAAAGACACGATGGCGGGCAATGAACACGATCCGTATCCCAGTAATGAATCCAATGGTGCGCTAATTGGGTCCGAGCCTCATACCCGAGGTCTTTACCCCGAGGCTCCTAAAAACGCGGACGATAAAGCCTCCGCGAAAATGCGGGCTCCCAAGAACCTGCCAGAGGCGATGTTCAAGGCCATCCGCCCCAAGCAGTGGGTGAAGAATGTCTTGGTGGTGGCCGCTCCTGCGGCGGCCGGTTCGGATATGTTCACCGGTCGCGTCGCTGTGGACGTCTTCATTGCGTTCGTTGCCTTCTGCTGCGCGGCATCGTCGATTTACTTAATTAACGACGCCCGCGATGTTGAAGCTGACCGCGCTCACCCGACGAAGCGGTACCGCCCTATTGCCGCAGGTGTGCTCCCAGTGGGAGTGGCTTATGGAATGGCCGTCGTGCTCATTCTCGCTGCATTAGCTGTCTCTTTCTTATCGACGTCCGCCTGGGCTTTGGCAACAGTGATCGGCGTTTACATCATCCTGCAGTTGGGATACTGCTTCGGATGGAAACACCAGCCCGTGATTGATATCGCGTTGGTGTCCTCGGGATTCCTTTTGCGAGCAATGGGTGGTGGCGTCGCTGCCGGGATCGACCTCTCGCAGTGGTTCCTCTTGGTCGCGGCGTTCGGTTCCCTGTTCATGGCGGCTGGCAAGCGGTATTCGGAAATTTTGCTGGCAGCTAAATCGGGGGCGAAAATTCGCAAATCCCTGGAGGGATATACCCCCACCTATTTACGCTTCGTATGGACCTTGTCCGCGACGGCGGTCGTGCTGACCTACGCCCTATGGGGCTTTGAGATGGGCCAAAAAGATAGTTCCGCGTCAGCCCTGTGGTACGAGATTTCGATGGTGCCGTTCACGGTCGCTATTTTGCGATACGCAGCCGACGTCGATCGCGGTGATGGAGGCGCGCCAGATGAATTAGCACTCCGTGACCACGTGCTTCAGTTACTGGGGCTCCTGTGGGCGATCGCGATTTTCATCGCGGTGTACGTGGCGCCGTCCTTCTAGGCTGACGCTTCTCGGGTGCGGCTCGGGTGCGGCTGGGAGGTTCCGGCGCGTGAATCGTCGTACCTTGGGAAAATCACGAAGTAACGTGGGCAGAGTATTATTCGATTACTATTGTGTGTCATCGTTCCACCGAGTGTGATCGGTGATTGCTCATTCCCGGTGCGCTGGCCGATTGTGAGGATCTGCCTCGGGGTGGATGGACGGCTACTGACGAGCCGACCGCGTTCGTGCCGTGGATGAGTGAGATAGGGAACTTCCCAGGCTCTTGAGGAAAGAGGAAAATTTTATGATGAGCTTCTCGCGACGTGTGGGAGCTATGCGTAGGCCCTGGCTTATGGTGGCCGTGCTGGTGAGCGCCATTGCGCTCATGCTCGGCGTGACCACTGCCCTGAGCTCAAATAAAGCTCATGCGGAGGGGAGCCGAGACACCCTACGGCCGGGCTGTACATGGGATGCTGCCGCCTACTGGGTGCAGAAGTGTACAGTCCACTCGAACGCCATGAACAAGGACATTCCGGTCCAAATTCAGGCAGCCAATGGTAACGGCAATGCCGGCCTCTACATCTTGGGCGGATTCGCCGGCCCCACGAACAGCAGTGGCTGGATCGACTGGGCTCACGCTCAAAACATTTTCGTTGACGACAACATCACGAAGGTCTTTCCCCTGGGTGGTAAAGCTTCCTTCTACACGGATTGGGAGAAGCCCTCTACATCAGCTGACGGCACCCAAACCTACAAGTGGGACACGTTCTTAAGCTCTGAGCTTCCGGCGTATCTCCAGGCCAACTTCGGCGTTTCACCGACCAACAACGCGGTTGCCGGTATGTCGATGGGTGGTACTGGCGCGATGAACTTGGCTGCTCATCACCCGAACCAGTTCCGTCAGGTTTCGTCCTTCTCGGGCTACTTAGCTACCTCGAGCCCGATCATGCGCATGGGCATTGCCGGCGCGATGCTCGGAAATGGCGGGTACCGCATCGACCAGATGTGGACCGGCGACCGCATCCGTCAGAACGATCCGACGAAGAACGCGGCCGCATACTGCAACACCGACGTGTACATTTCCGCGGCGACCGGCTGGTGGAACCCGCAGGACGACTTCTTCGCTAACCCTGTCTACTCCGTTTCCGTGATGGGTATGGAAGCTGTGTCGCGTGTGACCACCACCCAGTTTGAAGGTGCTCTCCGTGCGCAGGGGATTAACCCGACCATTGATTACCCATTGGCTGGTGTTCACAACTGGACCAACTGGCGTGAAGAATTGATCAAGGTTCGTCCCCGAATCTTGCAGGCAACCCAGAGTGCCGCTGGTCAGGGTGTTCCTGAGGGAGATAAGCCGCTGACAGGCGATCCTGGTTCACGGTCTGCTACCGTTCCGGGAGTTCGTGGCGACGATGTCTCTCCCGCTGCTCAGAATGACGCAGCTGCCACCGGTGGCGACGTCCAGCGCGCGGTTGATAACAGCCACCAGGACCAGTAGGTCACCACGGGTCACCACCGAGGGGGCCTGGGGAAATAACGTAAATATTCCTTCATAAGACGCGGGTACCGGTTAGGGTGCCTGCGTCTTATGCGTATTCCCCCGTCGTCAAGCGAAGTGTCGGTAAAAAATCACATAAACAACACCGTTATCCGCGCGTCGCATAGGTAACATGCGTATAACGCGGTAATAATGATGTCGGAAGAAAATGTCTACCGGCACAGAACTAAGGAACTACAGGTATGCGCGCCTCTTCGAAGCTCTCCCATCGTCGGACGTGGCCCACCACGATCGCTGCAACAGGTTTTGTTGTCATGCTTGGTGCAGCGACTATTCACACTGGCGCGAGAGCTGAGGACGCCCCCGCAGAGAGCCAGAGCCCCAGTGCCTCTGAAAGTGCTGCTCCACAAGGTTCTGAGAACGGCGATGGGGCCGCCCCAGCAGAGCATGCCGATGTTCCTGATTCAGTTCAAAGAGAAGCCGCCAAGAATGCGTTCCCCCTCAGTATTCCTTCTGAGCCGCTCCCGATGCGTACAGAGCAACAACAGCTCGATAACCTCCCCGATGGGGTATCCATTGACCACGTCGATTGGTTAACTGATCGACGGGTGGCGCTGTATATCAACTCCAAGGCGATGCCAGGAAATCCCATTAAGGTTGAGATTCTTCTCGCTCGGGATTGGTACTCCCAGCCGGATAAAACATTCCCGACGGTTCTTGGGCTCGATGGTATCGTCCCTAACCAGATTGAGAACGGGTGGACTGCGGGGACGAATATTGTCCAGCAATTCGCGGACCGCAATGTCAACGTCGTCTTGCCGGTGGGTGGCCTCGCCTCGTTCTATACCGACTGGCTGAATGAAGATGGCGGCGTGCTCTACAAGTGGGAGTCCTTCCTTACCCAGGAGCTTCCCCCGATTCTCAAGGAAGGCTGGCGGGCTAATGACAAGACCGCCGTCTTCGGTATGTCGGCCGGTGCGACCGGTGCCATGAACCTTGCCGAACGGCACCCGGACATGTTCAACTTCGTCGGCTCCTACTCGGGTTATCTGGACACCAGCTCTCCAGGGATGAGCGAGGGGATCGGTCTTGTCATGAAGACAGTGTCTCCTTTCAATGCTGAGAACATGTGGGGGCAGTATGGGTCTGAAGGCTGGAAGGAGCACGACCCGAAGCTCAACGTCAGCAAGTTGAAGAACACCGGTGTCTATGTTTCCGCCGGATCGGGAGCAGCCGGATCCTATGACGACGAAAGCCAGGTCTTGCCGGGCCTTCCGAAGAAGGGGCTCACGTTCGGGCAAGAAGCATTAGCTCGGATGACCTCGGAAACGTTCGTGAGCCACGCCAAGCGCGCGGGTATCAATGTCACGACGGCGTTCCGGAATTCTGGAACCCACACCTGGCCGTATTGGCAATTCGAACTGGGTAAGTCCTGGCCGTACATGGCTGATGCTCTTGGTCTGTCGCAGAACGATCGCGGCGCGAACTGCGTCCCCATGGGTGAAATTGCTAGTGCCGCACTGAAAGACCAGGACAAGCTTGGCGGGTGCACTTCCGACGAATACGACGGCGCCAACGGAGGAAAGATCCAGGATTTCCGGAATGGACGCACGTTCTGGAGTCCGTCGACAGGAGCGCATAACCTGTGGGGCCGTATCGGCGCTCATTATGCCGAGATGGGCGGACCAAAGTCATTCCTGGGCTACCCGACGAGCGAAGAGATCACCTCTCCCGACGGCAAAGGCCGCTTCGTGACGTTTGAGCACGGATCCATCTATTGGAATTCTGAGACCGGGCCTCATGCTTTGAAGCCGGAGATGTTCGACGCCTGGGGGACAACGGGCTACGAAACCGGAAAGCTGGGCTACCCGACGACTGATGAGAAGTCAGTGGCGGGAGGTGCGGTCCAAGAGTTCCAAAACGGCATTGTGACGAGGACAAAAGATGGAACAGCGCATTATGTGCAAGGTGAGATTGCCAAGAAGTTCAAAGACGTTGGTGGAGCAGACAAACTCGGCTTCGCAAAGACCGACGAAGTATCCGTTGATGGTGGAGCGTTCACCGAATTCGACAAGGGCTACATTTACTGGTCTCCAGATACCGGTGCTCACGTCATCATGAAAGGCGGGATTTTCGACGCCTGGGATAAGAATGGTGCCCAAGGTGGGAAGTACGGATTCCCGACCTCAGACATGACAAATATCCCAGCCGGCGGTCTGACCATTGATTTCCAGCACGGCACTATTAAAGAGATCAACGGTCAGGTTCAGGAACCGTAAATCCGGGTAAGGATGATCGTGAACGCTCGGGCCATCCGTCACTATGATGGCGCGAGGACAGCGACGAAATAACAGTGTCGAGATAACAGCGACGATGGGAACGACGGGAAGGACACACGCATGACTTCACGCGGTGGATTCACAATGAGCTCGAATGCTGCTGATGACGCTGAAGGCCACGAGGCAGACCAGCCGTTGGCTTCCCCTCGTCGTCGGAACCGTCAAGCCTGGAACCGTCGCTCGTCAGTCACGCGGGGTGCTGCCCTAGCTTTAGCATCTGTGCTGGCCGGGGGGGTTCTCGCCGCGTGCGGTGATGGCTCCACAGCCACGCAAGACGATTCCGATTCCGCCACGACCACTCAAGCTCGGTCATCCAGTTCATCGAGCAGTTCGACAAAGTCATCCGCGAGTTCGTCGTCGGCAAGTTCTATAAAATCGGCGGATTCCAATAACGGCGTCGGCGATAATCCTGATGCCAAGGACGATGAAACCCCGGTTGAGGTGTCGCGAGTTCCGGCACCGAACCGTGGCCAGCGCACGGACGAAGAAAAGAAATTCTTGTCGACGATTCAGAAGGACAAGATCAACGTTGATGGCTCCGCGGCTGACCAAGTGATTGCGTCCGCTATGGAATACTGCCAGGCAAAGGCTGAGGGGCAGGACAGTTTTTCGGTGAGAGCGATGGCCGGACAGCTGATTGAGCAGAAGCTCACGGACCAGCCCTTGGACCAGGTGGAACGCGCGATTACTGAGTCGGCCGACCGCGACTTGTGTGGTGACTAGACCCTCGACATGTAACCTGTTGCTATGGCGCAGAAAGGGTCTCGATCAGTATTTCGCAAACTACTGGTCATCGTTGGTGTTCTCATTCTTCTGGGAGCAATCGCCGTCGGAATAGCGCAGTGGATGGGGTCGCAAGGCCAAGGCCCTGGAGGTCCGTCGAACAATGGTGAAGGTCCCGGCAAACCGGAGCAACCCTCAGATTGTCCGTCCGTCGAGGTTATTGCCGTGCCTGGAACGGGAGAGTCTTCGACGAGTGATGATCCCCTTCATCCGACACAATTTCCCGATGCATTGCTCCAGGGCGTTACAGGGCCTTTGACGCAGAATAATGATTCATCGTCTGTGAAGGTCTGGACGGCGAATTACCCCGCCCAGATGAAAACTCTGGCGACGTTGGACCAGATGAATTACGCGGACTCGGTTAATGAGGGAGTCCGCATCGTTAACGCTGAACTATCCGCAACCCACGATCATTGCCCTGCGACGACATTCGTCATCATGGGGTTCTCCCAGGGAGCGGCCATAGCGGGCGATATTGCGAGTGACATAGGAAATAACCGTGGTGTCGTGCCGAGCGACACCGTCGCGGGAGTCACCGCGCTTGCTGATCCGCGTCGGGTGACCGGTGAAGGACAAACGGTCGGGGCTCAACCAAAAGGCGTTGGATCCGAAATTGCCTTGCAACCATTCGCAGCGGCGCTGGGCAATGTGGTACCTGGTTTTACTCCCCGTGGTCCGCGGTCTGGGGGAATGGGAGATCTGAACGATCGCGTCAATGAAATTTGCGCGCCGGGTGACGCCGTGTGCGATATGCCAACTAGCTTGAAGGTTGAGCCAGAGAACGTGGACGCGCTATTCACGGGTAATTCGCTGCATATTCAATATGGCACCAATCCGAACGTTATTGAGGGCACAACGTCTATCGCGTGGATGCTTCAGTGGGCTCAAGGGCTCATTAACGACAACACATAGTCCACGCTGCGTAGGCGGCTTCGCGTAGATCGCACGTCCTCTGACATGAAGCGGATATGAAAAGCCCGCACCTTGCTCCCCAGCAGGTGCGGGCTTCTCTGTCCCATTGCTCCCTCAGAGTCCTCTATAGATCACCCTTCTTTCTTAGTAGCTTCGGCATAAAGCCTGAGTCCGTTTTTCAGTGGCTAGCGGTGTACAGGTGGTGTGACGCTGTGTACTCGTGGCACCCTGCGTCGGTAGAAAACTGAGAATCCTGTTGTAGTCTCCGTCAGCCACTGACATGAATGAATCTACGGACATTCTCTGGTGGTTCCATCGAGTGAAGCTGTTAGTTTCCTTAGAACTGTGTTCACTATCACCCAACAATCTTCCCGTAAAACGTAAAGAAGATGCCGACCGTTCTTTTCTTTGGCACAACAGCCATGTATTTTATGGATAGGACATGGAAGTCCTGAGTCATTCCAGACATGCCTGTGAGGGGATCGCAGGTCATCACTGGACACAATGAGGATGTATTGTCACCTCAAGGCTCATAAGCATATGACGGTGGGCATGGTGTAGCTCAGAGCCTCAAGCATTTCACGCTTTGGGCTGGGGATCCAACCCGTGCCACCAGGAAATAAAGGGGAATTACATACAATGGGGGATAACCAAATCTCTTCGCGGGCAACTCATCGGGGATACCGCGGAAAGCACAGGGATAGTGAAACGCGCATCGGGGACCGCGCATCCTTCGCTGTTCCAGCAATGAGCTTGGGCATTGCGTGTGTAGGCATCACCGCAGCAGCTCCCGCTGCATTCGCCGGAGGATTTGTCGAACCGCAATCGGTATCCGTTAAGCCACAGCAAACGATGAATCAGCAGGTGGCAGAACCCGCGCAGGCAATACCCAAACAATCGCAAACGGTCATCTCAGCGTCTGAACGCGGAGGCACACAACAGTCCATCGCTCAGGGAATCCGCGTACAGCAAAAGCAGATCCCGCGCATGACGCCGCAATCGACTGCAACTCTCCCGAAGGCTACTGCACCTCAGCGTGCTGCTGTACAGATTGATCAGCAGACACGTAACGACGCGCAAACTGTCCAGGTTAACCGGCAGTTATCGCAGAAAGAGATCAGTGGGAAAGACCTTGTCGCGGGAGATAGCGCTCGCGGTGTTCGTAATGACCACGTGCAACGCATCGGCGTCGGCCCGTGCTCTGTTGGAGTGTCTAAGGCCGGAGCTAAGTCGGAAGCCGCCTCTAACGAAAGCGCAATCGGCGTGACTGCGGTAGCGAAACTCGCCATGGACTACAAGAACCGGATCGCTAGCCATATCGCCGCGCCGGGAGCTTCTCTGGCTAAGAGCGCCGATTGCTCATGCCCACCGGACCGTGGCGCAATCCAGCAGAAGGATGCTCAGCGCATCACTGCGTCGGCCCGCCACGCCTGGAAGGCAGATGGAAGCACGACGAATGAATCCGCTGTAGCAATCAGTGGCATTGGTAAGTCAGGAATTGTGTGGGGAGTCAAGGGCAGCATCTCATCCACGATTGCCGAACAATCTGTTGAACAGCAGCGTACGAGCATGCAGAAGCGCATTATTGAGCAGAACCGTAACACCCAGGTCTCTGCCCCGGTAGAGAAGGGGACGCCGATTCAAAAGGGCACCCCGATCGAAAAAGGAACGCCCATCCAAAACGTGTCGCGGACGGTAGAGAAGGGCACGCCCATTGCCCAGAGGAATGTCATTACCGAGAAAGACATTCGGGCCGCTCAGGAAACAGTGAATCAGCACATTGCCAACGCCGCAGCAACGGTCAAGGCTAATGCTGCAGCAGCGGTTAACGCTAACGCGTCAAACCTGATCAACGCTGGTCTGTCAATTGCCGGTAACGTTTCGACAGCCATTAACAGCGGTAATGTCCCTAATGGGCAAGGGAACTGCCCTGTTCAGCAGCAGGTGAAGCAGGACCCATGCCAGAAGCCAGCACCGGAAAAGAAGCCGTGTGCGTCAGCATCACAGGGTCAGCTGGGGGTCAGCATTAATGCGCAGGCCTCCCTCGGTGTAAATCTCAACCTGTCAGTGTAAGAACTGCCAGAACAAAGGGGTTCTAGCGCGAAGAGGATGAGGGCTCTTAGATGCCACCGTTAGGCAGTGGACTACCACGACACCATGTGGGCGGACACTGCCGCGGTGGCGATACGCCTATTTCACACCATCGAAGAGCTTCACAATGGGCTTCGATACCGCCAGAATGATGGCTCCGATCACCACGCACACGCAGATCATTGTTATGAAATAGATCGTGGAATCATGTGCGGACTCCGGATTGTAGAAGCCAGCCAGCGTACCTGCTAAAGCCGTACCCACAGCGGAGGTCAGATTCCACATCGCCACCATCCGTGCCGGATACGCACGCGGCGCAAGCTTCGTGGACATCGACAACCCCACCGGAGACAGCAACAGCTCGGACACAGTGAAGAGGAAGAGCACTACAACAATCATGTAGTAGGGCGTTGAATGGTCGGCGTAGCTCACAAAGAAAAGGAAAGGAACCAAACCAAGCCCCAACATAATGGCCGACACGCCAAACTTCACCGGAGTAGACGGCTGACGTGTACCCAGACGATCCCACAGAATCGTGAAGAGCGGCGCTAAAAGAATAATGAAGATCGGGTTAATCGACTGAACCCATGAGGCCGGCGTATCCATGAAACCCCAACTCAAGTCCAGCTTCTTATCCGCATACATTGCCACCATCGTGAACTGCTGCTGATAGATCGACCAAAACACGCAAGCGGCCAGGAACATCGGAATAAACCCCAACAGACGATGGCGTTCCGTCCGATTCACCAATGAAGAACGGTACATTTCCTGCCAGAAATAAACTGCGGCGACAATCGCAATGACCGCAACATACGTCGACAATTGAGAAGTGGGAAAGAGTAGAGCAAGCCCAACAATGATGACCGTCAACGCGATGACCCCACCCCACGACTTGACGCGTTCATCAGGCAGCAAAGGATTCGGAGCTTTGGCGCCAGCATTCTGCAACGTGGTCTTCCTCATCAGGATGTACTGAATAAGGCCCAAAGCCATACCAACCGCAGCTGCTCCGAAGCCCCAGTGGAAACCCATCTGCTTCCATAGGGCGCCTGTCACCAGAGGGCCAATCAAGGCACCGATGTTCACGCCCATGTAGAACAACGAAAAACCGCCATCGCGTTTGGGGTCGCCCTCTTCGTATAAAGTTCCGACCATCGCGGAATTCGCCGTTTTCAGGGCACCTGACCCCACCGCAACCAGGACAAGACCAATGATCAGTCCAGTGAAGCCGGGCAGAAGAGCAAGCGACATGTGCCCCAACATGATAAGCACCGCCGAATAAAACAGTGTCTTTTCTGCCCCGAGGACACGGTCAGAAATCCACGCACCACCGATCGAGGCGAGGAAAACCGCACCACCATAGGCACCGACGATTGACGTTGCCAGGCTTTCGGACATGCCCAGCCCGCCGTCGTCGGTGCTGTGATACAGGTAGAAGAGAGCAAGGCCTTGTAGCCCGTAGAAGCTGAAGCGCTCCCACATCTCCACTCCGAAGAGGTTCGCCAACCCCCACGGGTGGCCGAAGAATTTTTTGGAGGTGGTTTCTCCGCGTCCAGCAAGGGTGGATCCGGTGGATCCTTGGGCCGGGTCGGTATGTGACATACAACTATTGAAGCACTCCGCTATTTCTCGCCATGCATAGCGGGGTCATTTATTTACTCGTCACTTGTCGGCTTTGTGCTTTTCTTCGGCGTCGATAAGAGCTTGTCGACGCTCACGCCACTTGTGTGCGCGCGACGCAGAGAGCCGAGTAAGACCCCTCCACCCGAGGATAAAAATCGCCGACGTTACCGTCGCCACGATGATGAATGACCAGTGCGGGACTTTGCTGTGGTGGAAACCCCAAATCGTGAGGCCCACAATGACGGCGGGAATCCACACAGCAATACCGAACGGGATTACAGTGCCGGCGGGGCGGCGGAGGATGGCCATGACACCGAACCCGGCGGCCGCGCCGAGCAAGAATGGCCAAGCAGTAGCGAGGACACCGCCCCAACTGAATGGCAATTCAGGTGAATTGTGGGCGATCCGCGCAAGCAGTGCGAAGAGCAGAACTGCGATGATGTCCATCACAGCTGCCTGCACGTAGCTCACCTGCGTGCCTGGTGCACGGTTTGGGTCAGTCTCGGATCCCGGAGAAGCGGACTGTGACATGATGAACTCCAATCCTTAGTATTGCGCCATTATCTAGCGCCTCTATTGTCAGTATCGTCAGTGCGTTTTTAGTGTGTCCGTACTGTATGAGGTTGACGTGCGATTCCTCAGGACCGCCCCAACATCATCGCGCGTTTCGGGCCCGCATATTGAATGAGGAAAATGATCCAGCCCACAGCGGCGAGGAGAATGAACGAAATCATTCTGAAAATAATGGTGGCAGCAAGCGCGGTTGCCGACGTCATACCGGTGGCGACGAGGGTGCCGACGATCGTCGCCTCAACGGGCCCCAACCCACCCGGCGTGACCTGCGCAGTTCCCACAATCTTGGCGGTCACGAACGCAAGAACAACCGACGCCACATTCGGATGCGCTCCGACTGCCCACAGGCAAACAAGGAGGCAGAGGCAATCGGCCCCCCAGTTCACGGCCGACCACACGGCCGCCAATGCGAGCTTCGGTAACGGCAGGTCAACACTGCTGAGGGTCTTAATGCTTTCACGCGCTTTGTCGATTCCCGTGTTGAGAGGCTTGCCCCGGTAATGGTTGACCTTTCGTAGGATCTTGACGACAACGCGTTCGACGTGAGACAGGTGCGCCGCCAGCCATTTCACAACAAGTAACACGACGACGACCGCGGTGAGAGAGATCACGAGTGTCCACGGGTTCACCTTGGCACCTAAGAAATAGAACGCGGTGAGCCCGTAGAGAGCAAGCACTCCCGACGCGATCACACCGGAGATCACCATGTACCAGCTGGCAATCACTGAGGACGCTCCCCATTTATGCTGCTCACGGAAAATCATCGCTAACGAAATCGCAGGACCGCCAGGGAAAGTGGCGGACACGGAGTTTGACGTCAGAGTGAGGGCGTAGACACTGGACCGCTTGCAGGGAACCCCAGCGCTACGTAAAAGGACGTACATGAGTTCGCCCATGGCCAGGATGGATACGCCGATGAATGCGATCCCGACGATGATCCACGTGGTGTTGGCCGACCCGATGTAGCCCAGCCCCTCCGACACGAAGTCGATGCTTCCCCGGCCGATCATTGTGAGGGCAACGACCACAGCAAGGAAGAACACTAACCGGACAAGAGGGTGACGCATCAGGGAAAGCGCTCGCCGCCACCAGGGGAGAGGCTGCACCTTGACGCTTCCTGCGGTGCGAGATCTGCGCGATGCCTGTTCCTTGGGGGCGACGGTGGTCTCCGCGGCTGACTGCACGTCGGCAAGCACTGTATCTTCAGCGGTGTCCTCTGTACCCGTAGTGACCTCGGTTTTCCGTCCGGGTGTTCCCGCTTCGATAGTCATGGCCTCAGCTCCCTCACGACTAGCTGTCATGATGAGACGATTTCACGGAACGGAGGGAGCGGTACGGCTGCAGCCAGGCGCCGTCATCGGGGAGGCGATCGAGGTTCACTCGCGGCAACGGCGTGGTGAAAATATCCGGGATGTCTTCGAGGTCGACGAAGCGTATCGCCTCGCTCATCACCGCCCAGGTTGCGTGTTCATAAAACCCCAGCACGGCAACGTCAATACCCTCGGCGGCCAATTCTTCCAAGCGTGGTTGAAAATTTCTGCCGTCAGCGCTGGCGACATACACCGAGCGCAGTACACCCTCGTCGTACCGACGGTTGATGTGCGCCAGCATGTCCGGATCGACGTCGGTGTCGTCGAAAAGCTTGGGTTTGGCAAACACGGCGAAACCGAGATTGCGGAGCGCGTCGATCCACGGGCGGATCGAGTCTGCGGACCCCGGCATGATGTTGGTGAACACCGTGGCTTCCGGTTCGATCTGTTCGTCGCGGGAAGCGTTGAGCTGGTCTGCCTCGTTGATCAGCCATTGTCCCAGCGAGTCGAAGCGAGGACGGTAGGCAGAGCTTGGTCGTCCACCGAGAATCGATCCGAGGCCCATGTCGATATTGGGTGCATCCCAAATAAGCAGTGCCGACGGGGTCTCGTCGGGTACTGCTGAATATGAATGGCCCCGGGATGTGGTGTTTGCGTGGTTGGTCACTTCCGCCTCCACAAGTATTCCCTGATTGTGTGATCCATGCTAAGCCCACGGTTTTCAAATTTCGTGGTGAGCTGCCGGTCGGTCAGGATCGGGGACTCATCCCACGGCCAGCCCTTGTACTCAAGGAGCGGTTCCACGTCGACGCGTTCGTCGATCCACTCGGCATAGCCGGCGTGATCGGTGGCGACGTGGAGTACCCCGCCGGGTTTGAGCCGGGATGCAATCAAATGCAGTGTTCCTGACTGTATGATGCGACGTTTGTGATGGCGCGCTTTGGGCCAGGGGTCGGGGAAAAAGATTCGCACCCCTAATAGCGACTCGGGCGCAATCATGCGATGGAGAACTTCCACGCCATCGCCACGAACCATCCTGATATTGGTGAGGTCTTCCCGGATGAAGGCGCCGAGTAGTTTCGCGAGCCCGGGTTTATAGAGGTCAACCGCGATGACATTGAAGTCGGGTTCGCGGGAGGCCATAGCTACTGTCGACGTTCCCGTCCCCGATCCGATTTCGAGAATGGTGGGGGCGGGCCGGCCGAACCAGCTGTCGGTATCAATAACAGCGTCATCGAGGACGCGGCCGTAGGTTGGCCATTTCTCGTCCCACAGTTCTTGCTGACGGAGTGTCAGTGTTCCTCGTCGGAAGCTCACGGTTCCTAGTCGGGGGTAATCGCGACCATCGTTGACGACGGTTTGCGGGGGCCGACCGTGGGGGAGCTCACCAATTGGGCCTTCAAGATTCGTGGACATCGGGCTTATTTTGCCAGGGAGGCCTACCTTTAATCAATCTTTCGCCGACCGTGTTTCGAGCCTCACGACCACTTTTTCTGGGGAGTTGCTCTGAATTATCTGAGGATTGCGTGGGGATTATGTGGGGAATTTTTCCATTAGGGTTGATAGCCGTGTGGATCCTGGTCATAATATGGGCGCACACAATTGAGCATTATGCTGCGCCAGGGGATGGGCGCGGCACATTAATCACTCATTAATCAGGGGGGACAGTACGCAGCTGGAGATGTCGGTCTCGTCGCTCATCCGTTTTATTCAAATGTCGTATCCGCATAGCAATAGCGAGGCCCGACGCTTTTTTGACCACGCTGTAACTCATGTGAACTCCCCATCGGAGGTCTCGACCGCTTTGGAACAGAGTGCTGCGGTAGATCCTGCGATGCGTGATCGAATACAAGAGATTATCGACGGTCAGGTGGGTGGTGCCGCATGAGCGCGCCTGCGGTTCCTCAACAAACATCGTGGACGGGTGTTCCCGAATCGGACGGCATCGGGCCGATTGATGGAAGACACGATGGGGGAGAACGACATTTCGTCGTCAGCATTATCGGGCCGGACGTGGCGGCGCTCCCTCGAGTAGCTGGTGTGGTGGAGGCTGCCGTACGTGGTGGTTTCCCTGGTGACCCTGAAAATGTGACCTGGGAGGTCGCTATTGCTGCTGGCCCCGAGGTGCAACCTGATGTTGTTGTGGCCGTGGTGCCGCCCGCCGCGCACACGATTATTCCCGATAAGGATCAGCGCATTCTTGAGGCTGTTCGCCGCGCCGTGGATCATGTTGTGATTCTCTCGACGCCTGATGGAGCGCTTTCTGCAGGTTCGGCTGGTGCCCTGTTTTTTCCTGGTGATGGCAAGCAGTTGCCACGTGACTGGGAAGGCATCCCGATTTGTTATTCCGATTATGAGTTGATGACGGTATGCCACCGGTACGCGCAAGAACTCGTGGCATCGTCGACGGCGGATAATCCAGGCAGAAGTGATAGAGCGAGCAATCCCGGCAACAGTGATGTAGTTCGTGGTACGGATAATTCTGATCACGCTCCGGCCGCTGAGGCCACTGATGATGTCACCGACGACGTGGAAGAGTATTACACATTGCCGGTTCCTTCATCGGGGGTATCGACATCGACGCCAAGCTCGGCGACGACGGCTGTCCTCTCTGATATTGGTGTCGTCCGCGTTCCTGAGAAGAAACTCACATACAACGTTTCGCCACGTGTGCTGCTTCCCTCGAGCATCTTGAGAAATTGGTTGCACACAGAGGAAAAACAGCGCCGGGACAGTATGACTGTCACGAACCAAAATTGCCGGGCGATGATGGATCGCGCTGTTCAGGATGCGTATCGGTCGGCATCATCGGCCTGGCGCTCATGCCTTGACCCGAAAGAATTGCCCGAGATTATTGATGCCGCCACGGATCAGCTGAATGATGACCGGCCCGCCGGCACGGAGCCAGTGCCATATATAGATGTGCCCTTCGATCCGCCGGAAGCGAGCGTGACGGAACGAATCTTGATCATTTCCGTTGGGATCAGCCTTGGTCTCGGGGTGGCTCGGGTGGTGGTGATGCCCCTAGTGGGGACCGCGTTCGGGGTCTCAATCAGTCTGGGAATTGCGTTCGGCTTGTTCTGCGCGATTGTGGTCAGTTACATGCGACACCAGCAGCTTCAGAATAATTTTCGACGGGTGGGCGGCGCGGATGCGCTGGCATTAGCACGCGATCAGTGGATTGATCATGCACGTCGGGTGACTAGTCACGCGGAGGAAAAACGAGTGAAACGCCTGCGGTCAGGGGGTTTGCGGACGGTGGCGTTGCAGGAGGCTCTTGCTCATATGGAGATGGCGTCGTCGTTACGCCCGGGCGCTTCACGTGCTGGTGCTCCGCGGTCGGATTCTCTCCGGCAGGGTGGTCCTCGGCCGGATGTTCCGCGACCAGGTATTACCCGGCCGGTCGGCAAATGACGTCATCCGATAAGTAGCGAGAGGCGACGGACATGTCGGATGCATTTTTCTTATTTGACGACGACGAGATGTTGGGGGACTGGTGGGGTGGCCATTCGACGGCCGGGCCCCCGTCGGCGTCGGCGCTCTGTGGATTGACGGACTGTGAGACGGGCCCGCCGGGGGTATCGGGGCTGACGTTGTCGCTCGAGGGAACCTTCTATGACCTGGGTGATGCTCGGCTTGATGCGGATGGTGACGGAACCAGTGACTCGGTGACGCTCTCCGACGATGATGGTTTGACGGTGTACACCGACTCTGATGGTGATGGCATGGTCGACCGGGTGACGACCGTCCGGTTTGACGGGGGATATGCCTCGTGGGCGATGAGTTCCGGCGGTGAGCTGGATGAGGGGCGTGCTGATCAGGAGCACAATATTGGGGGTACTCAGGGGCATAATCTTGAGAGAAGAACGTCGGTACGCAGCTCCCACAACTCCAGCAATGAAATTTCTTATCAAGTACATTCCTTGGGTGGGGCTGTCACCCACCTCACTAGTCACAGTGAGAAGAGTCACAGCGCAGCGGGTGGGGACGAGGGTTCTTCACGTGACGGAACAACCCGAGATCGCGGGTCGGCTACAGGCGATAGGGGATCGTCCAGATCAAAGCAGTGTTTAGACACCTGGACTCGGGGCCGGTGGGAATGCATCGAGCGCGGTAGTTGGGATTGATGACGGTGTGCGTGTCGGAAATGTCCAAGAAAACAAGTAAATCGAACCTCGAAAAGGGTCGTGATTAAACGGGCGAAAAATACCCCCCAAAATGTGAAATTCGTCGCTACACGAATTGGGGTAAAGAGCCTCTTTTTCCCCCTACTTCCGGTTACAGTGGTATCAGAAGCCGGGAACGCGAACAGACCGCGTGGGCGACCGGCACTGTACATCGATGTGAGGAGAAAATCCTATGTCAGCACCTACGATCCCGGGGCTCGAAGGTAACGCCCCTACGACAAACCAAGACATGCTCAATTGGATCGCGGAGTGCGCTGAACTGTGTCAGCCGGATAAGGTCGTTTTCTGCGACGGCTCAGATGAAGAGTGGGAAGCCATCGCAAAAGACCTCGTCGAAAAGGGGACCCTCATCAAGCTGAATGAGGAGAAGCGCCCCAATTCGTACTTAGCCTCATCAGATCCCGCCGACGTTGCTCGCGTTGAATCTCGGACGTTCATCTGCTCGAAGACCCAAGATGGCGCAGGCCCGACGAACAACTGGCGCGATCCGGACGAAATGCGCGCCGAAATGAGCGAGCACTTTAAGGGATCGATGAAGGGTCGGACCATGTACGTGGTTCCGTTCTGCATGGGCCCGATTACCGACCCCGACCCCAAGCTGGGGATCGAGCTCACCGACTCCGGCTATGTCGTGATGTCGATGCGCATTATGACCCGAATGGGCAAGGAAGCTCTCGACAAGATCGGCGACGGCCCCTTCGTGAAGGGCCTGCACTCGGTAGGTGCCCCACTGGAGCCAGGTCAAGAGGACGTCAAGTGGCCCTGCAACGAAACGAAGTACATTACGCAGTTCCCTGAGGACCGCGTGATCTGGTCCTACGGCTCCGGCTACGGTGGCAACGCCATCTTGGCGAAGAAGTGCTACGCCCTCCGCATCGCATCTGTCATGGCCAAGGACGAAGGCTGGATGGCAGAGCACATGCTGATCCTGAAGCTCATCTCGCCCGAGGGCAAGGCCTACCACATTTGCGCCGCCTTCCCGTCCCAGTGCGGTAAGACCAACCTCGCGATGATCCAACCGACGATCCCCGGCTGGAAAGCGGAGGTCATCGGCGACGACATCGCCTGGCTCCACTTCGGCGACGACGGTCGGCTCTACGCAGTCAACCCAGAAAACGGCTTCTTCGGCGTCGCCCCCGGAACGAACTACAAGTCCAACCCCAACGCCATGAAGACAATGGAGCCGGGGAACAACATCTTCACCAACGTTGCGCTGACCGACGATGGCGACGTCTGGTGGGAAGGCCTCGAAAACGAGCCAGACCACTTGATCGACTGGAAGGGTAAGGACTGGACTCCTGACGAAGACTGCTTGTCCTCGCACCCGAACTCCAGGTACTGCGTACCGATTGAACAGTGCCCAGTTGCAGCGCCCGAGTTCAATGATCCGAAAGGCGTGCCGGTCGACGCGATCCTGTTCGGTGGACGTCGCCCCGATACCGTGCCCCTGGTGACCGAAGCTATCGACTGGCAGCACGCCACCTTCATTGGCGCCACGCTGGCCTCCGGCCAAACCGCGGCCGCTGCTGAGGCGAAGGTCGGTACTCTCCGCTACGACCCGATGGCCATGCTGCCGTTCATTGGCTACAACGTGGGTGATTACCTCCAGCACTGGCTGGACATCGGCAAGAAGGGGGGAGACAAACTCCCCAAGGTCTTCCTGGTCAACTGGTTCCGCCGCGGCGACGACGGCCGCTTCCTCTGGCCCGGCTTCGGCGAAAACAGCCGTGTCCTCAAGTGGATCGTGGATCGCATCGAGGGCCGCGTCGATGCCAAGAAGACAGTGGTCGGATACACCGCTTACTCGAAGGACATCGATATCGATGGCCTCGACACGGACCCGAAGGATGTCAAAGCCGCGCTGACCGCACCTGCGGATAAGTGGCAGATGGATCTCTCCGATACCGAGGATTGGTTGAAGAGCTTGGGCCCGAAGGTTCCGCAGGAAATCTGGGACGAGTTCGACTTCCTCAAGACCAGGATCAAGACAGCCAATAAGGATGGCAACAAGGCCCTGGATGAGATGAAGACGAAGTAAAACCTTCCTCTTCCAAAGGAAGCACGCCAAGGGCGCACATCATCTCTGGTGTGCGCCCTATGCGTGTAATATTGCTGGTCATGAGTCATGATCATCCAGTAGTACGGCACACCATCTTCCAAAACTCTCTAATGACTGCTTTGTTAGATGGTATTTACGACGGAGAAATGACCATCGGCGAGTTACTGGGTAAAGGTAACTTCGGGTTGGGGACCTTCGATGCCCTCGATGGGGAGATGGTCATTATCGACGGGGTCTGTTACCAGTTGAAACACGACGGAACAGCCCGCCCCGCGGAACTCGAGCAGCGGACACCCTACGCGGTGGCAACGAACTTCGTGCCCCGCATTGTCCGCGAAGCACCATCACACATCAGCCGGGCGGACCTGTCGTCATTTATCGACAGCATGACCCCGTCGGAAAACTACATGTATGCCCTGCGTATCCGCGGAAAATTCACTGAGGTGCGAACTCGCACCGTGGTTCGCCAAGAGCGCCCCTATCGGCCCATGCACAAGGTCACCGAGGAGGATGCCGCCCAGGTATTTAATGACGTATCGGGCGTCATCGCTGGCTTCCGCACCCCCATTTATGAAAAAGGAATTTCGGTTCCGGGCTGCCACGTGCACTTCATTGACGACGATCGCACCAGCGGTGGCCACGTCTTGGACTTCGAGCTCGAAGAGGGCGTCATTGAGCTATGCCCCGGGACGGACCTCGAGCTCAAGCTCCCATTGACGCAAGATTTCTCCCGTGCGAACCTCGCCCCGGAGGATTTAGACGAGAAACTCCACACAACCGAGGTGAAAGACTAGTGTCTACGGCCCGTCGAGGAGCGAACGTGATAGAGGCGTGGCGTCCGCGATTTCATGTGACGCCGGCGGGTGGCAGGCTTATGGCACCCAACGGTGTGGTGACAGATGACGGGCGTCTTCATGTCTTCTTTGCCCACGACCAGTGCTTCCCGGTACAGAATTCACGCCTTCGCTGGGGGCATGCCAGCGTTGTGGTGACCCCGGGCCCAGATGGGCACACCCCGCGGCTGAGATCCGAATGGCGCTTCCACCCGGACGTGCTGGTTCCCAACCACGACTATGACCGGGATGGGTGTTTGTCAGGCAGCGCTGTTCGTGACGACGACGGCACCGTGCGTCTGGTGTATACGGGCATTGTTGCTCCCCAGGGGGAGGGGCGTCGCGTTCACAACTCGACGCCGGCCGAAGACTCAGCATCCGGTCATTTTTCAGCAGATTGGTGCAACGCGTCGGTGAACCTGGCCGCCTTGTTTGACACCAGTGGCCGGCATGGCGGGTGGTGTCGCCCAAGTAGTCATAACCCCTTGTTAGATAGCGCTTCCTCCCCGGAGGGAGCCTGTGGCCCGTTCGTGTTCCGAGACCCCGATTCGCCATATGGGGGCTGGCGGATGGTTTTGGGTTCGGTGCAGGAGCCGTCGTTAACCTTGTACCGCTCGGATAATCTGCGGACATGGACGGCGGACGGTCCCTTGACCCTCGACACAACGGATGCCGAGGAGGGCGACACCTTTGATATCGTCCCGGAGGCGTCAACATGGGAGTATCCCAATCTGCTCCGTATGCGTGATTGCTCAACGGGGGAGGATAAGGATGTTCTCGTGGTCAGCATGCGGGGTGTCTCACCGCACGCGCATCATTTTGCCAGTTCAGCACAGTGTGTGTATTGGGTTGGCCGGCTTGAAGGGACAACATTCCACATTGAACGCGGGTGCAGTGAACTGGATCTGGGCCACGAGTTTTATGCCGCCCGGTTCGCGCCAGTGACGGGCGATGATGCAGCCGTCAATGATGCGATAATGATCGCCTGGGCCGGTTTGCCGGATGCGGATGACCAGCCGACGGCGGACGATGGGTGGGTTCATTGTCTGACGATGCCGCGACGTGTTCGCCTGTGTGGCGGGCGACTCGTTCAAGAATTCGTGACGACGTCGTCGGCGGCCGCAGATGTGGCGTCGGGTGTGATTGATTCCGCGATCATCCCCGAAACGAATGTGTACGGCACGATGGTGGGGGTGCGTCGGGATATCCCGGAGCCACGTCATCGCTCCCACCTGGGGTTAGTGTCGGCGGACGGAGTCCATATTGATGTGGACATGATGCGTAACAAAGCCGGTGACCTGCTGGTTCGCATCGATCGGACGGAGCAGTCGTACCACGACGGACCCGATGTTCGCGGTGTCATGATTCTGTCTGAGGCGATTGACAATTATCGCAACAATATTGGTAAGGCGGAATTGTTGTTGAGCGTGGACGGATCGATAATGGAAGCTGGCGTTGCGGGGTACACCTTGACCTCGCGGCTATTTTTGAATCGTGGGGATCATTGGGCCGAGGAGACGTGGTCATAGCTGGTGAAATGGTGGAACAGGTTTATAGAGCTTTCCGGGCGGGAAGTTCGTAACTTTTTCTCTCTGCCGGAATCTCCGGGGACGGGTCGGTACACGATCCACGGGATGTTTACGGGCCTCATTACTCTTTTCACCTTGGCCATTGTTTTCTCGCCAGTGCTGGCCATGCCGGGTCTGACGGGCGTATTTATCGCAATGTCGGCCCGTGATATGCCCCCGCTACGCCGGCTCCGCATTCTTATCGTTTTCGGTGTGTGCTTTGTCGCGTCGCAGGCATTGGGCGTTGTGATCTCCGGCAACATCATGGTCATGGTTGTGGTGATGGCACTGATGGGCTGCTTCGGCAGCATCGTTTACCACAGCTTGATTACCTTCCCCCCGGGCGCCATGCAGTACGTCATTGCCTGTGCCGTGGCAACATACCTACCCACCAGGGGGGTCGACGGGGTAACTCTGGTGACAGCAGGTGCGTGCGGGTACGTCATGGCGCTGTGTATTTCAATGGGTTTGCAGTTGGTGGACCGCAACAAAGCGATGCGCGACGACATCACCGCGGCGGAGGACGCCGTGGAGGCGATGCGTGAGGAAAATCTGACGCACACAGAAGCCGCCCGACGTCGTGTGACGGCGCATGCAGCAGTTTTTACAGCCTTGGAGGATGTGCGCTTGGGATATGGTTGGGGGCGCCAACTCAAGCCACTGTCGACATTCGGCCGGTACGCTGAGAAAAAGACCCGGGATATCCACACGCAGTTCGTAGAAGCTGTTGTGTGGCGTCGGTGGCACACACTCCGCAGGATGAAGTATCGCGTGAATGCGGACCACCCGCCGAAATTGTCGCGCGTATCGCCGCATTTGGGCCCGCCGTCGGCTCTTCGTCGTGTGAAATGGTCGCTGAGTTTTCGCTCGGCAGCAGTGCAAATTGGACTGCGCATGGGCATGTCAATCTTCCTGACGGGGGCGCTGACCTACGGTTTGGGTTTTGGCCACCCGTATTGGGCGGTGATGACCTCCGCCATGGTGCTGAGCTTGGGCAAAGACCGGATTAGTACAACGCACCGCGGGTTCGATCGCGTCGTCGGCACGTTGGTAGGTATCGCCTTATTCGGCGTAATCCATGTCATCGATCCACCGACGGTACCTCTGCTTTTGATCTGTGCCCTTCTGTATTCGACCACCCTGTTCACCATTGGGCGCAACTACGCATTGGGGTCGGTGTGGATCACCGCAATGATCCTCCTGATTCTTAACACCGCGCCCACCAACAACTTGACCGCCACCGAGATTGTCTCCCAGCGCGCAGGGGAAACAATTATCGGCGCCATCGTGGCTCTCTTTGTGTTGTGGGCTACAGGGTCCTCCCGGGCGCCGACGTCGATCGTGCGGAGGCAGGCTCGTCGTGTTCTTCTTGCCGACGGATTCCTGTTGGATTATGTGGCGGAGCGGACGGACCTGACGCGTCCGGGCATAGTGGCGCGTCGCCAAGTGTTGCTCGAGCTCAGCGCATCTCGTCGGATGGAGGAACTATATGCTCGTGACTTGCCCAAGGACCTGGCCGAGTGGGAGGACCTCTCGGCGCTGATTAACGAGTTCTCGTATGTCGTGTTGTGCGGCTGTTGGGTCGAAAACCCCGACGAGGTGATTGATGCGCGGCGGGCGCGCCGGGCACTGAACGAAATGATCCGACGCTTGCCCACGATTGATGGCATTCCGCTCGACACGAACAACGCCAGCGACCTCATGAAGCGCGTGCTGGTCGCGGCCAGGCCTACGTCAATGACTCCATAGGCTCGAAGCGTTTACCGTATTTCGCTGCGAGTTCACGAGCACGTGCGACGAATCCGGGGATACCTCGGGTGGGGTAATCGTCCCCTGCGTCGGCGGGGAGATCAGCATCCTCAGGCCGTGCGTAGTTCTTGATGTACTGGCGCGTTCCCCCAGTCCACGCCGGGAATCCGATCCCCATAATCGAGCCGATGTTCGCGTCGGCATCGTCCATCAGCACACCCTCGTCGACGCATTTCTGTGTTTCCAGAGCTTCGGCGAAAAGGATTCGTTCCCGCAGGTCAGCGAAGGTGGGGGCACCCTCGGAGGGCTGGTTAGGGGCAACGTCGCGCCGTCCAACGTGGTCCCTGTTGGAAACCTTTGTTTCGTAGTCACCGATGGACACACGTCCCGCACCTAGTTCCGTCCACAGGCCATCCCATAGACCAGTGCGCTTCCCGTCGGTGTAGGTGTAGAACCCTCGGCCTTCGAGTTTGCCTGGCCGGTCATAGTCGTCGAGCATCGCATCGACGATGGTGGCGACGCCGCCGTCATCAACTTGAACACCGGCTGCATGGGCGGCCTTGGCGTTTTCGGTGTTGATTTTGCGCACGAGCTTGAGATTGAGTTCGTCGGTCAGCTGCAAGGGCGGTGCCGGGTAGCCGGCTTGGCGGCCTGCTGTTTCGATGACGGCAGGGTCGATGCCCTCGGCGAGCATGCGTAGGGATTCATCCAGCATGAACCCGATGACGCGTGACGTGTAGAACCCGCGAGAATCGTTGACGACGATGGGCGTCTTGCGGATTTGTTGCGCGAAGTCGAGCGCCCCGGCGAGAGTCTCGTCATCGGTTTTGTCGCCTTTGATGACCTCGATGAGCGGCATCTTGTCCACGGGGGAGAAGAAGTGGATGCCGATGAAGTTCTGGGGGCGAGTGACGCCCTCGGCGAGGCCCGTGATCGGCAGCGTCGAGGTGTTGGATCCGAGGAGGCAGTCGTCGGGGACGGCCTCCTCAATTTCGGCCCACACTTTGTGTTTGAGCTCAGTGTTTTCAAAGACCGCTTCGATGACGATGTCGCAGTCCGCGAGGTCGGCGTAGTCGGCTGTCGGTGTGATGCGGTCCAGGAGTGCTTGCGATTTTTCGGTGGTGGTACGTCCCCGGTCCAGTGCTTTCTTCTCCAGCCCCTCCGAGTACGCCTTTCCTCGTTCGGCGTTGGCCAGTTCGACGTCTTTCAACGCGACCTCTAGTCCCGCCTTTGCGGCAACGTAGGCAATGCCTGCGCCCATCATTCCGGCGCCGACCATGCCCAGCTTTTTGAACCTTTTCTTTTCGACATTCTTGGGACGCGAACCCCCGCCATTACAGTGCTGCAGATCAAAGAAAAACGCCTGCATCATGTTGGTCGCTGTAGGTCCGGTGACCAGCTCAACAAAGTAACGGGTTTCTATGTCGAGGGCGTGGTCGAAGTCCACCTGTGCGCCCTCAACCGCTGCGGAAAGGATCGCTTTCGGCGCGGGCATGGGAGCGCCCTTGATTTGCTTGGTCACCGTCGCGGGAAATGAAGGAAGAATGCTCGCTAGCTTGGGCGATGTGGGGGTTCCGCCAGGAATGCGGTAGCCCTCACGGTCCCATGGCTGCGAAGGTTCAGGGTTGCTGGACAGCCAATCGCGTGCGGCGTCGATGAGCGTGTCAGAGGCGACGACATCGTCGATGAGGCCGAGTGCTTTAGCCTGCTCAGGACGCATGCGCTTGCCCGTGGTGAGCACTGACATGAGTGCTTCTTGAATCCCCAGCATGCGGACAGTGCGTGTCACACCGCCACCACCTGGCAGAAGACCCAGAGTCACTTCGGGAAGGCCAATAGTGGAACCATGAGCATCGGCGGCGATGCGATAGTGGCAGCTCAACGCGATTTCTAACCCGCCCCCGAGGGCCGCACCGTTAATCGCGGCAACAACGGGCACGCCGAGCGTTTCCAGCGCGCGAAGATCCTTTTTCATGCTGGTTAGCATGTCGTAGGTGGCTTGGGCGTCGTCGGGGCTCGTGTTAATCATGGAGGTGATATCGCCACCGGCGAAGAACGTTTTCTTCGCAGACGTGATGATGACGCCCGTGACTGCCTTGTCGTCGACGGCCGCGGTGAGTTTCTCCACCGTGTCGTGGAGGCTCGCGCGGAATGCGTCGTTCATCGTGTTAACGGGTGAGGCGGGATCATCCATGGTCAGGGTGACAATTCCGGAATCGTCAGTGTCCCAGTGGATCGTTGTGTTGGTCATCGTAGGCTCCTTGGGCTGGTGAGTGTGGTCATTCGTGTCGGCGTTGGCCTGGGTAAACATTGGTTAGATGTTGCTTTTCACCATCGACTAGATGCGTTCGATGATGGTGGCGACCCCCATACCACCAGCGACGCAGAGTGTGATCAGCGCGTAGCGGCCGCCAGAGCGGTGGAGTTCGTCGACGGCGTGTCCGATCAGCATGGCGCCGGTCGCGCCGAGCGGATGGCCCATGGCGATGGCTCCACCATTGATGTTGAGTTTTTCGTCGGGAATTTGGAGCTCGCGCTGTGCGCGGAGGACGACGGCTGCAAAGGCTTCGTTAATTTCCCACACATCGATATCGTCGGCGGTGAGCCCCGCTTTATGGAGTGCAGCACGTGCAGCAGGTGCGGGGGCGGTCAGCATGATTGTTGGTTCGACGCCGGTGGTGGCGGTGGCCACGACGCGAGCACGGGGAGTAAGCCCCATGTCGGTACCAGCTTGTTCAGTGCCAATGAGCGTCATGGCGGCGCCGTCGACAATGCCTGAGGAATTGCCTGCATGATGAATGTGATTGATGTGCTGAACCTGCGGGTACCGGGTCAGTGCGGCCGCGTCGAAACCCCCGATCCTCCCCACTTTGGCGAACGACGGCTTGAGCCCGGATAGCGATTCGACGGTCGCGTCAGGGCGTATGGTTTCGTCCTTATCGAGAAGCTGGAGGCCATTCTGGTCTGTGACCGGGACGACGGAGTTGGCAAAACGGCCCTCAGCCCACGCGTGAGCAGCGCGTTGGTGAGACCGTGCCGCGTAGGTGTCGGCGTCCTCTCGTGTGACATTATCCAATGTGGCAATAAGGTCGGCGGAAATTCCCTGGGGAACAAAGTCCGTGTGGAAGGCAGTTTCGGGGTCCATCGCCAGGGCTCCGCCGTCGGATCCCATGGGAACCCGAGACATGGATTCCACCCCTCCGGCCAGAACGAGGTCATCCCACCCGGAGCGAACTTTAGCGGCGGCCAAGTTGACCGCGCTGAGGCCCGACGCACAATAGCGGTTCACCTGAACGCCGGTGGCGGAGTAGGGGAGGTCCGCCATGAGCGCCGCTGTCCGCGCGATATCCATTCCCTGGTCCCCGACGGGTGTCACGCAGCCGGTGATGACGTCGGAGATGCGTTGTTCGTCGATATCGGGGTTGCGCCGGCGAATTTCTTTAATAAGCGTGGTGAGGAGTGTGATCGGTTTCGCAATGTGCAGCGAGCCCGTGCTTTTCCCTTTGCCACGGGGTGTTCGAAGCGCCTCGTAAATGAATGCTTGGGGTTGGGTCTCGGCGGCAGGTGCCATGTGGTTTCTCCCTGGTTGATCATTGTCGTACAAGTGCGTACGCGTTCGTGCAGTCTGTACGCATTCGTGCGCGTTCGTGCAGGTGGTGTGCGAGCGCACTCACATACCCGTTTAAATGTGTTATGAGTCACTATATGTGAGTGGGGTGGAAATGTGTCGGGAGAACAGGAATAAATTTTTCATGGGGGTGCCCGACGGCGACGCTTGAAGCTACGGCCTCCTATCTAGCTCGCTATCTCCCCAGCTCAGCCACGTCTACGATGAATGATGGTTCAGGTATTTCATGGCTGCGCGTCCCCCTCGATGGCCCGCGCGCGTAGCACCCACGGTCGAGGCGGTCGATCCATAGCCGAGAAGGAAAATGCGTGGATCTCGTTCAACGCGCACTTCATCGCGCATTTTTATGCCGCCGCCGGGCATGCGTAATTTCAGCGGTGCGAGGTGCTCGAGCGCATGGCGGAACCCCGTGTTCCAAAAAATGACGTCGACGGTTTCGTGGTGGTGGGCGTCGTACGGTTGCCAGCTTTCGGGAACGACGAGGTGATCGGATGAGCTGGGCCCAAGACCATCCGCCGACGCCGATGTCGGTGGCTCAAAGTCAACGCCGTCACTAGTAATGCGGGTGAACATTCCGCGGCTCACCAGGACGCCCTCGCGGACACCGTTGAGGTAGGTATCCCATAGCGGAATGCCGGTGGTTCGTACCACACTGGCGGGCTCGTCGCCGGCATAGGTGCGTTCGCGAACAGCCTGTTCAACATCGCGGCCCCACCGCGTATCGAATGTGCGGTCGGTGAAATTAGGTGGCCGACGAGTTGCCCACATCGTTTCTGTCACAGGGGCAAGTTGAAGAAGAAACTGCACGGCACTCAAGCCACCCCCAACGACCAGCGTTTTCTTGCCCGCGAAGTCGTCGGCAGTAGTGAAATTCACTGTGTGGAGCTGTTTGCCCTGAAAGTCCGCAATGCCGGGAATATAGGGAATGTACGGGTGCGTCCACGTTCCCGTCGCATTTAAGACGACGTTGCAGGTCACAGAAGAGCACGTCCCGCCTTTCACCCACACCACGGTGAGCACGTCAGTGCTTTCTTCGTCGCTGCTGCACACGCCGATGACCTTCGCTGGTCGCTCCACGGCAAGTCCGAATTTCCGCTCATACTCGCCGTAATACTGGGCGACGACGCGCGACGCGGGAATGTCCGGGTCAGGGTCGCCGAGCGGTAAGCCGGGAAGGTCGGCAATCCCGTGGGTGGCATCGAACGTGAGCGAGTCCCACCGGTTTCGCCACGCACCGCCAGGGCCGTCATTGGAATCAATAATGAGGAAGTCGTCCCCGGGTGTGAGACCACGGTGGACGAGTTCATGAGCGCCGGCAAGACCAGCTTGTCCTGCACCAATAACGACTGCCCGGTAGTGGTCTTTCATGCCTCCTCAGTGTAGCTAAGAGCCCTGGATAAAGCCGCGATACCAGTCGATATTCAGCAGTTGGGTCATAACGTCG